>OCJU01000012.1_pt1:0-265000 | contig 266897 bp, 229 predicted proteins | sample 1480821 | NCBI WGS metagenome assembly OCJU01 (sample SAMN05301490, study PRJEB22388) | human gut metagenome | isolation source: Infant 2 DOL 12 skin | host: Homo sapiens | place: USA: Pittsburgh, Magee-Womens Hospital of UPMC | collected 2013/2014
GGTGCTGGAAATCTCGCCGGCGCGGTTGTCGACCTGCCGCGCCTCGATAGCGATGTCGCCATTCGCGGCGATCAGCCCGGACTGGCTGTTGTCGAGCGTGTCGGCCGCGACCTTCAGGGTCTTTTCGCTGACCAGTTCGCCACCTTGCTGGGCCAGGCTGCCAAGCGTCGCCTGCAGGTCGCCCTTGGCGGCGATACGCCCTCCGGCGTTGCCGACGGCGTTCGCTGCGAGGTCCAGGCGGCCATCGCTGAGCAGCTTGCCACCCTGGTCGTTGCGCAGGCTGGCGACCTCCACGCGCACGCCAGCCTTGCCGCTGGCGCTGCCGCCGTCGCGGTTGTCGAAGGCGCCTCCCGTGGCGCTCAGGCCGGCGTCGGCTACCAGCACGCCGCCACGGTTGTCCAGGCTGGCGCCGTGGACGTTCAACTCGCTGCGGCTCGACAGCAGGCCGCCGGCGCGGTTGTCCAGTTGCCCCACCGTCACGCGCTGCGCGCCCTGGCTGAGCAGGTTGCCTTCATCGCGGTTGTCCAGCAGGCCGCCGAGGCTGACCTCCAGGCCGCCCCGGCTGCTCAGCGTGCCCTTGCCGCTGTTGTCCAGGCTGCGCGCCCGCAGGTCGAGGCGGTTGGCTGCGGAGAACAAGCCGAGGCGGTTGTCGATGGCACCGCTGGCGACCACCAGCAGGTCGTCGCCGATCAGCTTGCCGCCGCGATTGTCGAGGCTGCCGACGCGGGCCTCGACGCGCTTGCCGGAGACTTCGCCGTCCCCCCGGTTGACCAGCGCCTGGGCGCTGACGCGGGTGGACTGCTGGCTGCCGAGCAGGCCTTGCTGGCCGTTGTCGAGCGTCGCCGCGCCGACCTCCAGGTCGTTCAGGCCGATCACCTGGCCGCCACGGTTGTCGAGATCGCCACGGGTCTTGACCACGGCGCGGTCCCGGCTCTGCAACAGGCCGTCCTGGCGGTTGTCCAGGCTGCTCGCCTCGACCCGCAGTTCGCCCTCGGCGAGCAGCTTGCCGCCACGGTTGTCCAGGTGCCCGGCGTCGACCCGGACGGTCGCCCCCTTCAGGCTGCCGCCCTGGTTGTCCAGCGCCTGGCTCGCCTTCGCTTCCAGCGCGCGGCTGGCCACCAGGCTGCCGGCGTTGCGCAGGGTGCCGCTGCGCAGCTCGAGGTCGCCGCGCGCGTTGCGCCGCTCGTCTGGCTCGACGCCGGCTTCGATCACCCCGGCGTTGTCGATATGCGCCGCCTCCAGCGCGATGCGTTCGCGCGCCGCCAGGCTCTGCCGGTTGACCAGTTCCTCCGCGCTGCGGATCTCGGCGCTGCCACCGGCGTAGGTCTTGCCGTTCAGCTCCACGGCCTGGGCCGCGATCTTCAGGTCGCCCTGGCTGGAGGCCTGGGCCAGGCTCAGCTTGCCGCTGGCGTCGATGCGGATGTCGCCGCCGCTGGCGGCCATGTCGCCGGCCAGCTTCACCCCCACGCCCTGCTCGGTGCCGACCAGGCGGATCGCCCCGGCGTACATCCCGCCCAGCGCCGAGCTGTCGATCGCCAGCTGTGGCTTCTCGCTGCCATCGGCGGCGCGCGGCGTGGCCTGCAGGCTGTCGGCCTGGACGTCGTTGCGGCCGGTGACGATGTTGAGGTTCTTCGCGTAGAGCTTGGCGTTGAGCTTGGCGCTGCGGGTGATCAGGTCGAACTGTTCGAGGTTGCCGACGTTCAGTTCGGCGCCTTCGACGACGATGTCGCCGCCGTCCACCTGGAAGCGCTCCAGGCGCTGGCCGTCCATGATCGGCTTGCCGGTGGTGAGGGTCGCGCGCGGCGTGTTGATGAAGCCGCAGCCCTGGCAGGTGATGCCGTGCGGGTTGGCGACGATCACCCGCGCCGACTGCCCGGCCACCTCGGTGTAGCCGGCCAGGGTGCTGCGGTTGCCGCCGGTGACCTGGTTGAGGATCACCTGCGCCGCCTGGCCCTTGAGGTTGGGGTTGCCGAGGATGATCCCGCCGAGCTGGGTACCCTGGGTCTTGCCGGTGGCGTTGTTGAGGATCAGCCCGTTGGCGCCGACGTTGTAGTCGCGGAAATGGTTGTTCGACAGCCCGGCGCCGTTGGGCGTGGCGATATTGACGATGGGCACGCCGTTGCCCGCCTGGCCCAGGCCGGTGTTGCCGCCGGCGGCCTTGTCCAGCGCCAGCCCCGCCGCCGCGGCGACGATCGGGTTGAGGAACAGGATGCCGGCCAGGGACAGGGCGATGCACTGGTTCAGCGGGCTGCGGATGTCCATATCGTTACTCCTTGGCGGGTAGGGGCCCGGCGAGGTTAAGCAAGGTTTTCCAAGGAAAGGGCCTCGATGCAGGTAGGCGCTTTCCTAAAGCGTTCAGGAGGTCGCCGCGTCTTCAGAAGAACGCGTCGACCCGGAAATAGATCGGGTGCTCGCGCCGCTCGATGGCGCTGGGCCGCTCCAGCGAGCGGGCGAAGCCGACGCTGGCGGCGAAATAGCGGCCGCGGGCATCCAGTTCGATGGCGTTGCCGCTCATGCGCCCGCTGGCGCCGTCGTTGTAGCGGTCGTGGCGGATCACGCCGACGTCGTAGGCGAAGGCCACGCCGTATTCCTGCAGCCAGGGCCGCAGCGGCGCCCATTCCACCGCACGCCGCCAGCGCAACTGGTTGCGCCAGTAGCCGCCGCTGTCGCCGGTCAGGGTCTGGTCCTTGAAGCCGCGCACCGAGCTGTTGCCGCCGAGGCTGATGCGCTGCGGGCTGAACAGCACGTCCTCGCTCCTCTGCCCGGTGGCCAGGCTGTCGAAGCTGAAGCGCTCGCCCCATAGCTGGAACGGCTGCAGGTAGCTGAGGGTCAGGCTGTACTTGTCGTAGCGCGCATTCGGATCGCCCGCCTGCGGGTGGCCGCGACCCTGCGCGCCAAGGGCGCCGATGCCCTGCTGCCAGCCGAGGTCGAGGTTGACGAAGCCACTGCCGATCCGCCGGCCATGGTTGAAGCCGAGCTGGGTCTCGGTGATCCGCGTGCTCTGGTCTTCCAGGCGGGTGTCTTCGACATAGTTGTTGGTGCGCTGGTGGCTGAGCCCCAGGCTCATGGCGGTCTTGCTCACACCGTCGCGGTGCAGCACGCGTTCGGCGCGGAACTGGTGGCTGCGGCTGTCGCCATCGAGCTTGAAGGGGAAGCCGCTGGCCTCGTTGCGCGTGCGGTAGTCGCTCTGGCTGTAGCCGTAGGTGAAGGTCCACCAGCCCCAGGGCAGGCTGTAGAACAGGCTCTGGCTGTCGGAATGGCGCCAGCGGTCGGTCACCGCGTCGCGGTTGGCGCGCAGGTTGAGCTGGTCGGCCAGGCCCAGCGGGCTGTCCCAGTCCAGACCCAGGCCCATCTGCTGCTCGCCGGTGCTGACGTCGCCGTCGTTGTTGCGCGTGGCGGAGACCCGCCAGGGCTTGTCGCGCTCGCCCTTGAGACGCACTCGGCTGCCGCCGACCTCGCTGCCGGGCACTAGCTCCAGTTGCGCCTGGCGCGACGGCAGGCGACTCAACTGGTCGACCAGTTGCTCCAGTTCGCGCAGGTCGAGCAGCTCGCCGGTCCTGCCCGGAAAGCTCATCGCCAGTTCGCGCGGGCTGGCCAGCGCGGAGCTGTCCAGGCCCTCCAGGCGGCCTTCGACGACGATGATGCGCAGGGTCCCGGAGGCCAGGTCCTGCTGTGGCAGGTAGGCGCGGGTGGTGACGTAGCCGCGATCCAGGTAATGGTCGGTGACGGCCTTGAGCAGCGCATTGAGCTGGCCGACGCCCAGGCAGCGCCCCTGGTAGGGCGCCAGCAGTTGGCGACGCGCGCTTTCGCCGAGGTGCCCGGCGCCTTCCATCTCGATGCGGCGGATCTCGAAGCAGCGCTCGTCGTCGCCGGAGGCATCCGCAGCGGCGGGCGCTCCCTTGCCGGGCAGTTGCTGGAGTTCCTCCAGGCGCTTGCGCTGTTCGTCCAGCAGGCGCTGCTGGCGGTCGCGGATCAGGTCGCGGTCGCCGGGGGAGGTGAAGGGGGCGGCGCTGGCCATGAGCGGCAGGCACAGGAAGATAAAGGCCAGGCGATGGAGAGCCACGAGTTCATTCCTTGAATTCAGAGAGGCGCGATACTGGCCCAGCGGCTACAGCGGGTAAGCAGGAATATTCCGAAATCCGTCTTCCATGAGTCGGACAATCCGGGAGTAAGGCACAAGGCCATCTGGGCGCGCCGAAAAACCTAACACAGACTTTTGGATTAATCCGTTAGATGGCACGCTTTCTCGACGAACTGCAACAAGACCCATCGTTGGTAGGGTACTCATCGCGGCAAAAAGAAAGGGCCGGCTCCCATGGGAAAGCCGGCCCCGGATACTGCTCGTCGCAGGCGCTGCATCAGCCGCGCTGGTAGACGATTTCCTTGGTGCCGCCGTCGCAGGTGCCGACTACCTTCTTGTCGGTGACGCTGCCCTTGTCGACGATTTCCAGGGTGTAGGCAGGAACGCCGTTGGCCTTGATCTTCGCATCGATCTCGGCTTTCAGTTCCTCACAGGGCTTGGCGGCGAATGCGCTGCCCGCCACGGCAAACAGGCCGACTGCCAACATCAACTTCTTCATGAACACATTCCCTCGTTGCATGGATGAAGACCCGAACGGGTCAGGCTTGCCAAATGCGGCAAGGTTGAGACGAGCGCGCCGCCCATGGAGGCACGCCGCCCTCATAGCCTGTGCATGATCCGGCGAAGCGGAAAGACGCGGTGGCCTTCCCAGGGCGCTGGCGATCGTGGACAGGTTTCCAGGGTGCCATCAGCTATTGGCGATACGGAACCCTACTTTCAGGGTCACCTGGTAATGGCCGACGGCGCCGTTCTCGATGTGCCCGCGGGTATCCACCACCTCGAACCATTCCAGATGCTGGATGCTCTTCGCCGCTTCGGCGAGGGCGTTGTTGATGGCGTCCTCGATGCTGGTCTTGGACGAGCCGACCAGTTCGATCTTCTTGTAGGTGTGGTGATTGGACATGAACTCTCTCCCCGGACGATGCCTGGTTCTTCGCGCCCGACGGGCGCCTCTGTTCAATGGACACTAGCCGAGCCGGAAAAGTGCAGCAAATCGCCAGCGCTCAGCCTGCCAACTGCTCCCGCAACCAATGCGCCAGGCGCCCGGCACGCGGATCGTGCAGGCGCGCCGGTACCCACAGGGCCAGGCGCGCATCGGTCTCGATGAAGCCCCAGGGCGCCGCCAGGCGGCCCGCGGCGAGATCGTCGCGGACCAGCGCCTCCGGGGCGATGGCCACGCCGAGGCCCGCCACCGCCGCTTCCAGCAGGTAGTAGAGATGCTCGAACCCCTGGCCATAGCGCAGCGCCTCCGCCGCCAGCCCCTGGCTCGCGGCCCAGGCCGGCCAGGCCTGGGGCCGCGAGGCGGTATGCAGCAGCGGCTCCTGCAACAGCCGCGCGGCGGGCGCCTGGGCCAGGCCGGTTTCCTGCGCCAGGCGCGGGCTGACCACCGGGCCCATGCGCTCGGGCGCCAGTTCGAAGACCTGCATGTCCGCCGGCCAGGGCGGCTCGGCGAACCAGAGCATGGCGTCCAGGCCGGGACGACGCGGATCGAACTCGCCCTCGCTGGTGGACAGTTGCAGGCGCAGGTCGGGGAGGGCACGGTTGAGCCGGTCCAGCCGCGGGATGAACCAGCGCGCCAGCAGGCTGCCGGGTACGCCGAGGACGAACGGGGCCTCGGCGGTCTGCCGGCGCAGCTCGGCACAGACGCCACGCAGTCGCTCGAACGCATCGCCGCAGGCGTCACGCAGGCGAACGCCGGAATCGGTGAGTTTTACGCCGCGTCCATCCTTGCCGAATAGGGCCACCCCGAGATCGTCCTCGAGCAACCGCACCTGCCGGCTCACGGCGCCATGGGTAACGTGCAGTTCCTCGGCCGCCAGGCTGATGCTGTGCAACCGGGCAGCGGCTTCGAAAGCGCGCAGGGCATTCAGGGAGGGCAGGTCGCGGCTCATGGCTATTCGTGAGTTTTCCTGACAGGTTTGCGCAATCTTATCGGTTTCTTTTGCCCGGCGGGGGGATTAGATTCTGCCCATACGTCATTTCCTGGAGCCCTCCATGACTTCCTATCGCAACGGCCCCGACGCCAAGGGCCTGTTCGGCCGCTTCGGCGGCCAGTACGTCGCCGAGACCCTGATGCCGCTGATCCTCGACCTCGCCCGCGAGTACGAGAAGGCCAAGGACGACCCGGCGTTCCAGGAGGAACTGGCCTACTTCCAGCGCGACTACGTCGGCCGGCCGAGCCCGCTGTACTTCGCCGAGCGCCTGACCGAGCACTGCGGCGGGGCGAAGATCTACCTCAAGCGCGAGGAGCTGAACCATACCGGCGCGCACAAGATCAACAACTGCATCGGCCAGATCCTCCTGGCCCGGCGCATGGGCAAGAAACGCATCATCGCCGAGACCGGCGCCGGCATGCACGGCGTGGCCACCGCCACCGTCGCCGCGCGCTTCGGCTTGCAGTGCGTGATCTACATGGGCACCACCGACATCGACCGGCAGCAGGCCAACGTCTTCCGCATGAAGCTGCTGGGCGCCGAGGTGATCCCGGTGACCGCCGGCACCGGTACCCTGAAGGACGCCATGAACGAGGCGCTGCGCGATTGGGTGACCAACGTCGACAGCACCTTCTACCTGATCGGCACGGTCGCCGGCCCGCATCCGTACCCGGCGATGGTCCGTGACTTCCAGGCGGTGATCGGCAAGGAAACCCGCGAGCAACTGGCCGAGAAGGAAGGGCGCCTGCCCAATTCGCTGATCGCCTGCATCGGCGGCGGCTCCAACGCCATGGGCCTGTTCCACCCGTTCCTCGACGACGCCGGGGTGCAGATCGTCGGCGTGGAAGCCGCCGGCCACGGCATCGACACCGGCAAGCACGCGGCCAGCCTGAACGGCGGGGTTCCCGGCGTGCTGCACGGCAACCGCACCTTCCTGCTGCAGGATGCGGATGGCCAGATCATCGACGCACACTCCATCTCCGCCGGCCTCGACTATCCCGGCATCGGCCCGGAACACGCCTGGCTGCACGACACCGGCCGCGTCGAGTACACCTCGATCACCGACGACGAAGCCCTGGAGGCCTTCCACACCTGCTGCCGCCTCGAAGGCATCATCCCGGCACTAGAAAGCTCCCATGCCCTGGCCGAGGTCTTCAAGCGTGCGCCCAGCCTGCCCAAGGAGCACATCATGGTGGTGAACCTGTCCGGTCGCGGCGACAAGGACATGCAGACCGTCATGCACCACATGCAACAGGAGTCGAAAGCATGAGCCGCCTGCAGACCCGCTTCGCCCAGCTCAAGCAGGAAAACCGCGCCGCCCTGGTGACCTTCGTCACCGCCGGCGACCCGGACTACGCGTCTTCCCTGGAAATCCTCAAAGGCCTGCCGGCGGCCGGAGCCGACGTGATCGAACTGGGCATGCCGTTCACCGATCCGATGGCGGACGGCCCGGCCATCCAGTTGGCCAACATCCGCGCCCTCGACGGCGGCCAGACCCTGGCCAGGACGTTGCAGATGGTCCGCGAATTCCGCAGCGGCGACAGCGAGACACCCCTGGTGCTGATGGGCTACTTCAACCCGATCCACCACTACGGCGTCGAGCGCTTCATCGCCGAGGCGAAGGAGGTGGGGGTGGACGGCCTGATCGTGGTCGACCTGCCGCCGGAGCACAACGAAGACCTCTGCCACCCGGCCCAGGCCGCCGGCCTCGACTTCATCCGCCTGACCACCCCGACCACCGGCGACCAGCGCCTGCCGACGGTGCTCGAAGGCAGTTCCGGGTTTGTCTACTACGTGTCGGTGGCCGGCGTCACCGGCGCCAACGCGGCGACCCTGGAACACGTCGAGGAAGCGGTGGCGCGCCTGCGCCGGCATACCGACTTGCCGATCGGTATCGGCTTCGGCATCCGCAGCGCCGAACACGCCGCCGCGGTCGCGCGGTTGGCCGACGGCGTGGTGGTCGGCTCGGCGCTGATCGACCGGATCGCCAAGGCCCGCGACAATGCCCAGGCGGTCAAGGATGTCCTCGCCCTGTGCGGCGAGCTGGCCGAAGGCGTGCGCAACGCACGCTGACAGACCCTGACAGCGGCATTCGCCAGGCGCAGGCAACCCGCTGCGCCTGGCCTTGCGTTGCACGCTGCCAGAACCGTGAGGAAAAATTCACGGTCACTTTCAGAAACGTCTTATTGTCCGCCGACTCTGCCGAAGCCTTGAATAGCGCCTCACCCAAATAGCCAACGCATTCAAAGAAGGTTCGCATGAGTAAGGTGCTGATCGTCGATGATCATCCCGCTATCCGCCTGGCCGTGCGCTTGCTGTTCGAGCGCGACGGTTTCACCATCGTCGGCGAGGCCGACAACGGTGCCGAAGCCCTGCAGGTAGCCCGCAAGAAGTCTCCCGACCTGGCCATCCTGGACATCGGCATCCCCAAGATCGACGGTCTCGAAGTGATAGCCCGCCTGAAGTCCCTGAAGCTGGACACCAAGGTCCTGGTCCTGACCCGGCAGAATCCGGCGCAGTTCGCCCCGCGCTGCCTGCAGGCCGGCGCCATGGGCTTCGTCAGCAAAAGGGAAAACCTCTCCGAGCTGCTGCTCGCCGCCAAGGCCGTGCTGGCCGGCTACATCCACTTCCCCACCGGGGCGTTGCGCAGCATCAACCAGCAGAGCCGCGACAACGAGGCCCGCATGCTGGAAAGCCTTTCCGACCGCGAGATGACCGTGCTGCAGTACCTGGCCAACGGCAACACCAACAAGGCCATCGCCCAGCAGCTGTTCCTCAGCGAGAAAACCGTGAGCACCTACAAGTCACGCATCATGCTGAAACTCAACGCCCATTCCCTGGCCGGCCTGATCGATTTCGCCCGCCGCCACGAGCTGATCTGAGGATCCCATGCGAACGTTCGACCTGACCGCCGCCCTGGGCGACCGCGCCAACCAACCGGAAATCAGCCGCCTGCTCGTCGCGCAGCTGATGACCAGCAACAACGAAGACACCCGCAAGCTGCGGCGCGCCCAGGAGCGCGAGCAGACCCAGGAACTCAACGAGCTGGCGCACCGCCTGGCGGGCATGGCCTCGCTGATCCACGCCCACGCCGTGGAACGCGCCTGCCACCAACTGGAGATCGCCTGCGGCGAAAGCTCCGTGCGCAAGCTCGCCGATGCCGTCGACGACCTGGTGACGGCACTGGGCGAGCTGCAATGCGAACTGCACGACTGGATGACGATGACCGCGCCTCAAGGCACGGCGAAGTCATAGCGTTGCGGGCCTTCGTCCAGGATCGACAGGTCCAGCGGGCGAATGGCTCCCATCCAGATGGCCCGGTCGCGATGGTCGAGCAGATCGTTGCCGGTGACCGGGTGGATGAACACCACCAGGTCCTGCCGATGGATGGCCAGCCAGGGCACCAGCTCGCCGAACACCTCGGGAGCGAATGCCAGCTGGCAGCTCCAGTCCGGATGCGGCCCTACCGGCCGCTCATGGATCCGCCCCATCTTCAGCGGAAAGCGCCGCGCCGCCTCTTCGCAAAGGGCGCGGGCTCGCTCGATGCTCTGCGCATCGAAATAGACGTGAGCATGGAAGCCCTGGATGCGGGGGGTGGAATACTCGTTCATCGTCACCTCTTCAAGCGCCGCCGGCCTGCAACTCGGCCTGCAGCCAGTCGACGAAACCGTCGACCAGCCGCTGGCGCCGCTTGCGCTCCGGCAATACCGCATAGTACCCGTATCGCGACAGGCAGCTCTCGCCAATGGGCCGGCAAAGCAGCCCCTGTTCGAGCAGGCCGTCGACCAGGTGGCGCCAGCCGATGGCCACGCCCTGGCCGGCGATGGCCGCCTGGATCAGCAAGGTGTAGTTGTCGAAGCTGAGCACCGCCGGAATCGGCTGCCGATCGATGGCCAACGCTTCGAACAATGCCGGCCAGTCGAACCAGCGGGCGTGCTGCGCCGGCTTCAGATGCAGCATCGGCAGGCGCGCCAGGTGCGCCTTGGCCAGCGGCAACTGCAATCCCTCGACCAGGCGCGGGCTACAGACCGGGAACACCTCCTCGCGAAACAGCCGGTGCGCTTCGCCGTGCTTGGAACGACCGTCGCCGAACAGGATCGCCACGTCGATATCGCCGCGCTGGCCGGCCAGGCCGCGCTCGCTGGTCACCAGGCTCACGTCCAGGTGCGGATGGGCCTGGTGGAAGCGCGGAAGGCGCGGCATCAGCCAGTAGGCGGCGAAGGCGTAGTCGGTGGCCACCTGGAGCACCTCGTGGCGCTGGCGCGCGCCCAGCGCGGCGATGCCGGCATCGATCGTCTCGAGGCCGGCGGCCACGTGGCGGAGCAGGAGCTGGCCGGCGTCGGTGAGCACGATGCCTCGATGAACGCGCTGGAACAGAGGGGTCGCCAGCTCCTTCTCCAGGCGTTTGATCTGCTGGCTGACCGCAGGCTGGGTGGTCCCCAGCTCCTCGGCGGCAGCGGTGAAGCTGAGTTGGCGGGCGGCGGACTCGAATACCCGGAGCAGGTCGAGGGATGGCGGCATGAGGCGTTCTCCCATAAGCCAGGCTTATCCAACGCATCCAGCCCCATGCGGTTTACCAGGGATTTCGATGCACTGATGATCGACGCAGCACTATCGCATAACCCAATCGCATGGGATAAGCCGCCCGATGAAGACCTCGCCGAACATCCTGTTCATCATGGCCGACCAGATGGCCGCGCCGCTGCTGCCGCTTCACGATCCGCGCTCGGTGCTGCGCATGCCTCACCTCTCGCGCCTCGCCGAACGGGCCGTGGTGTTCGACTCGGCGTACTGCAACAGCCCGCTCTGCGCGCCGTCGCGCTTCACCCTGGTCAGCGGTCGCTTGCCTACTCGCATCGGCGCCTGGGACAACGCCGCCGACTTCGCCGCCGATACCCCCACCTACGCCCACTACCTGCGCAACCTCGGCTATCGCACGGCGCTGTCGGGCAAGATGCACTTCTGCGGTCCCGACCAGTTGCACGGCTACGAGGAACGCCTGACCAGCGACATCTATCCGGCGGACTATGGCTGGGCGGTGAACTGGGACGAGCCGGAGGTGCGCCCGAGCTGGTACCACAACATGTCCTCGGTTTTGCAGGCCGGTCCCTGCGTGCGCACCAACCAGCTGGACTTCGACGAGGAGGTGGTGTTCAAGGCCCGCCAGTACCTCTACGACCATGTTCGCCAGCACGCCGGCCAGCCATTCTGCCTGACCGTGTCGATGACCCATCCGCACGACCCCTACAGCATCCCGGCGAGCTACTGGAATCTCTACCGCGACGAGGACATCCCGCTGCCGCGCCAGCGCTTCGCCCAGGAGGAGCAGGACCCTCATTCGCAACGCCTGCTGAAGGTCATCGACCTGTGGGACAAGCCGTTGCCCGAGGAGCGCATCCGCGCCGCCCGGCGTGCCTACTTCGGCGCCTGCAGCTACGTCGACGCGCAGATCGGTGCGCTGCTGGCGACCCTGGAGGAATGCGGGCTGGCCGACGACACCATCGTGGTGTTCTCCGGCGACCATGGCGACATGCTCGGCGAGCGCGGCCTCTGGTACAAGATGCACTGGTTCGAGATGGCCGCGCGCGTGCCGCTGCTGGTCCATGCGCCGGCGCGCTTCGCGCCGCGCCGCATCGGCGCTTCGGTATCCACCGTGGACCTGCTGCCGACCCTGGTGGAGCTGGCCGGCGGCCAGGTCGATCCACGCCTGCCGCTGGAAGGCCGCTCGCTGCTGCCGCACCTGCGCGACGGCAGCGGGCATGACGAGGTGATCGGCGAATACACCGCCGAGGGCACCCTCAGCCCGCTGATGATGATCCGCCGCGGCGACTACAAGTTCATCTACTCCGAGCAGGACCCCTGCCTGCTCTACGACCTGCGCAACGACCCGCAGGAGCGCGAGAACCTCGCCGCCAGTCCGGCCCATCGCGGAACGTTCGAGGCGTTCCTCGACGAGGCCCGGCGACGCTGGGACATCCCCGCGATCACCCGCGCCGTACTCGACAGCCAGCGCCGCCGACGCCTGGTGGCCGCCGCGCTGGCGCGAGGGCGGCTGGCCAGTTGGGACCACCAGCCGTGGATCGACGCCAGCCAGCAGTACATGCGCAACCATATCGACCTGGACGATCTCGAGCGCCGCGCGCGCTTCCCGCAACCCTGAGCACGAGGGCACTTCCATGAACCGGCTTCCCACCTGCCTGCTGGCCGCCACCCTGTTCCTGGGCAGCGCCTCGCTATACGCCGAAGACCCCGCCTGTGCCCGCGTCAGGCTGGCCGATCCAGGCTGGAGCGATATCGCGGTGACCAACGCCACCGCCGCGTTTCTCCTGGAAAGCCTCGGCTACCAGGTGAAGATCGATACCCTGTCGGTGCCGATCATCTATGGCGGCCTGCGCGACGGCCAGGTGGACGCCTTCCTCGGCGGCTGGATGCCCGCGCACCAGGACTATCACGACAAGTTCGTCGCCAGCGGCCAGGTCGAACGCCTCGCTCGCAACCTCGATGGCACCCGCTTCACCCTGGCGGTGCCGCGCTACGTCTGGGACGCCGGCGTACACCGCTTCGAAGACCTCGCCGCGCAAGGGCAACGCTTCAACCGCAAGCTGTACGGGATCGGCTCCGGCGCGCCGGCCAATCAGTCGATCCAGAAGATGATCGACGCCAACCAGTTCGGCCTCGGCGACTGGAAGCTGGTGGAGTCCAGCGAGCAGGCGATGCTCGCCGAACTCGGCCGGGCCGAGAAGCGCCAGCGCTGGCTGGTGTTCCTCGGCTGGACGCCGCACCCGATGAACATCCGCCATGACCTGCGCTACCTGGAAGGCGGCGAGCAGTACTTCGGCGACCGCGGCCAGGTCTATACCCTGGCACGCAAGGGCTACGCCGCGCAGTGCCCGAACCCGGCGCGGCTGCTGGCCAACCTGCGCTTCGACCTGGACATGGAGAACCGCCTGATGAGCGACGCGCTGGAAGGCACGGCGACTCCGGCCTCGGCGACCCGCGCCTGGCTCAAGGCCAACCCGCGGGTGCTCGAGGCCTGGCTGCAAGGGGTGACCAGCCGCGACGGCGGCGACGCCCTGGCCGCGGTTCGCGGCCAGCCATAGCGCCATGTGGACGCGCCTGCTGCCGTTCCTCGCCTGGCTACCGGGGCTACGCCGGGGCACGCTCAGGCGCGAGGCCTGGGTCGGCCTGAATGGCGCGATCCTGGCACTGCCGCAATCGATGGCCTATGCGCTGATCGCCGGCCTGCCAGCGGAGTACGGCCTGTACGCGGCGATGCTGCCAGTGGCGATCGCCTGCCTGTGGGGCTCGTCGCGCTACCTGGTGAGCGGTCCCACCGCGGCGATCTCGGTGCTGCTGTTCAGTTCGGTGGCCCCCCTGGCGCCGCTGGGCAGCCCGCAATACGTCCAGGCCGTGCTGCTGCTGACCTTTCTCGCCGGCGCCTTCCAGTGGCTGCTCGGCGTCCTGCGCGTCGGGTCGCTGGTCAATTTCGTCTCGCATTCGGTGATGCTCGGCTTCACCCTTGGCGCGGCGCTGCTGATCGTCCTCGGCCAACTGCCCTATCTTCTCGGCCTGGCCGCGAGCGGGGAGGGCGCAGCGCCGGGAAACGGCTGGCGGCTGCTGGCGCGGTTCGCCGAGTTCGATGGCCCATCGCTGCTGGTGGGCGGCTTCAGCTTCGCGCTCAGCCTGCTGGTCAGGCGCCTCCGACCGCGCTGGCCGGCCCTGCTGCTTGGCTTGCTGGGCGGTGCCACGCTGGTCTGGGCGCTACCCGGGACCTTCGCCTCGGTAGCCCATGTGCAGGCCTTATCGAGTGCACTGCCGGGTTGGAATCCGCTGGTCTTCGATTCCCGATCGATCCTCGACCTGCTACCTGCGGCGGTGGCCTGCGGCATGCTCGGGCTGGTCACCAGCCTGTCGATCGCCCGCGCCCTGGCCGCGCGCCAGGGAGACGCGTTCGATGCCAACCAGGAGGTCCGCGCCCAGGGTCTGTCGAACCTGCTCGGGCCTTGGCTGTCGGCGAGCCTGTCGGCGGGTTCCTTCACCCGCTCCGGGCTCAATCTGGAAGCCGGTGCGCGCTCCCCGCTGGCGGGTGCGTTTTCGGCGCTCTGGGTGGCCCTGCTGGCCGTGCTCGGTGCGCGCCTGATCGAGCATGTACCGTTGCCGGCGATGGCCGCAGGCATCCTGCTGATCGCCTGGGGCCTGATCGACCGCCCGGCGCTCCGCGCGCTCTACCGCAGCGGCCGCGCCGAATGCCTGGTGGCCGGCCTAACCGCCCTGGCCACGCTGCTGTTGCCGCTGCAGAACGCCATCTACGCGGGAGTGCTGGCGTCGCTGTTCTTCTACCTGCGGCGCACCTCGACACCACGCGTACTGCGCCAGCGCAACGACGAGGAAGAGGTGCTGCGCATCGAAGGCTCGATCTTCTTCGGCGCCTGCGACTACCTGCAACGCCTCATGCGCCAATGCGACAGGCCACGGCTGGTGCTGGACGCCCGCCAGGTGAACTTCATCGACTTCGCCGGCGCAGTGCTGTTGCAGCAGGAAGCCCGCCGCCTGCACGCCGAGGGACGCCGCCTGGTATTGCGCCACGCTCGCCCGCAGGTCCGCGAAGCGCTGGGCCGGCAGGCCGACGAAGGCTGCCGCCTGCACTACGAAGGCTGACGCTCAGGGCGCCGCCGGCGATGTCGGTGCGCTGTCGCCGGGCAGCAGTTGCGGCGATTCCCGCTGCAGCTTGTCGCGCATCATCTCCAACTGTCCAAGGGCGGCGCGAGCCTCGTCGATTTCCTCGGCGCTGCGCTCGCCACCCTGTTCGGCCGCCTCGATCCGCGCGCGGATTTCCGGTATCTGCTGTACGCCGCTGGTGTAGGCCTGTACCAGTTCGCGGGTCTGTCGTTCCTCGAAGGCCTGGTACTGCTTCGGATCGGCCAGCTCCTGAGCCGTCGCGCCCTGGCGTGGTTGCAGGCCGCCGAGCGGCGGGCTGCGCGGGTCGCCCTCGTCGCGCAGCATCTGCATGAACTGGATCGCCTGCTCGCGATCCAGTTCCGCCGCCGGCGGCTCCGCCTCGTACGCCGGTGCCACCGCTTGCGATCGTACCGGCGCCAGCGGCGGCGGACGGTCGTCGACCGCGGGCAGCGCCGCAACCGTCCTGGCTGGCGGCGGAGAAGACGAGGAAGCGGCCATATCGGCGGGCGCCAGCAACACGCCGGCGCAGGCCAGGGCGATCGCCAGCCCGCTGCAGCCGAGGGCAACGCCGAGCCAGCGCTTCACAGGCCTTCCACCCTGGCGCCGGCCAGCAGGTTGCGCAGGCGCGTCTCGAACTGTGCTGCCAGTTGCTCGCGCGCCACCGCCTGGTTCACCTCGAAGCGCACGCTGCGGTCGTCGAGGGGCAACTGGCGATCCTCGCGGCTACGCACCCGGACGATCTCGAACGCGCCGTCGATGCGCATCGGCTGGGAAACCGTATCGGCCTTCTGGATCAGCGCAGTCTTGCGCAGCAGGTCGAGCCGGCCGTCCTGGGGCCGTATCAGGCCTAGGTCGCCGGGCGGGTCGCGGTCCCTGTCGTCGGCCAGGGAATAGCGGCGTACCGCCTCGTCGAAGGCCAGGCCGTTGCGCAACTCGGCGTAGACCTTGTCCGCGCTCGCCTGGTCGGCCAGGCGGATATGCGCCGCCTGCACCTGCGCGACGTTGCGGTAACGCTCCAGGTTGCGCCGATAGTAGGCCTCGGCGTCCTTGTCGCTGACCTTGCCGGCGAGTTCCCGCAGCGCATCGGACTCATGGTGGAAATCACTGTAGAGGCCGATCTGGTGCAGATAGCGATGGCGCACCAGCTTGTCCCGCACCAGGGTCCTCACGCCCTGCCGCTCTGCCGGGCCGAAGCCGTCCCGGGCCAGGCGGTACCAGAGGTAGTCGCGGCGGATGCGGGTCTGGACCTGGCGCGCCAGGTAGGCGAGGTTGCCCTGTTGCAATTCGACCTGGCCCTGGACGTTGTCGCCTTCGTACAGCGATAGCAGGTCGAGGACCTGTGCCGGCTGGCCGGGAAACTGCCAGCCGATCAGCTCGACCCCGGCCGCCTCGCGGCGCTGCGTCTCGTCCAGCAGCAGGCTGTTTTCCACCAGGCCGCGGCTCCTCGGCGCCAGCACCTCGCGCAAACGCTCCGCGCTCAGGGCCCGGGGCTGGCGCAGGTATGGCCCGAGGTCCTCGCGGTAGCGCCTGCCGTATACCTGTTCGAGCAGGTTGCCGGCCTCGATCTCCACGCTGGCGTCGAGATCGGCGCGGCTCTGCGCGGTGAGCTGGTCTTCCACCGCGCGTGCCAGCAGGCGGTTTTCCACCAGGCCACGGCGCAACTGCTGCGGGTCGGTGTTGAACTTGACCCGCGACAAGGCCTGCTCGAGCAGGTCGACGCTTTTCCCCGGCAGCACCTCGCCGTCGATCCGCAGATCCTGCGGCGCCTTGGCGGGGACGCCATGGGCGCTCCACGCCAGCAGCCCGAAGGCGACCCCGCACAGTGCGCGACGCCAGCCCCGAGCGCGGTCAGAGAGCAGTCTGTGCATCGAAGCTGTTGGCGCCCTTGGTCAGTACGGTGACGGTCAGGGCGATGGACTCGGGAATCAGCTCCTTCGCCACCCGCAGGCGCGTCTCGTAGCTGGTGTCGTAGAGCGGCTCGGGACGCGCGTAGGCGACCTGGCCGGTCTGGGTGAGCAGGTCGCGGATGCTCTTGCTCGGATCGTAGCGCCCCACCAGGTTGGCCACCGCCGCCGGGTCGTTGAGCTTCTCGCTGGCGTAGTGGTCGTCGACCCAGCCTTCCCAGCTGGAATGGCCGTTGGCCGAGGTGATCCACACATGGTGCGGCTGGGCCACGTCGCCGGTGGCGTGCAGGGCATAGCCGATGGTTTGCAGCGAAGGCGCGGCGCGGAACTGCTCGAACCAGTAGGTGGCGAGGTTGTCGATCGGCTGGAAGGCGGCGGTCTGGAAGTCGCCGTAGTGCTCCTGCCAGTCCGAGCGGGTGCCCTGGCGGTAGTGCGCCTCGGTGGTGTCGAAGTCCTCGCGCTTCAGCTCGCGGTTGTAGAGATAGACCATGGCGTACCAGTCGACGTCGGCGATGCCGCCGTCGACCTTGTGGTAGCGGTAGTCGTAGCCGCCGTGGGGGTTGCCATGGGAATCGCCGTCGCGGGCCAGGTTGAGGAAGTGCCAGTACGAGGTGTAGTTGACGATGCCCGAAGCCGCGCCCCACAGCGGCGCGTGTTCGTAGCCGACCCACCAGCCCCCGAGACGGGTGTCCTTGAAGTCGTCCACGTCGAAGGCCGCCTGGCCGAGGATCTCCCCGGCCTGCGCCTCGCTGCCGGCGGCGCTCACGTAGAACCGGTAGGCCTGACGCATCTCCTCGGTGGCGTAGGAGGAGTTCATGAAGGCCAGGGCGTCCTTGACGATGTTCTTGTGGGTCGGTTGCGACCAGGCGTTGGCCTGGCTGGCGATGGCGCAGATGCAGAGACCGGCGGCCAGGCGGGCGAAGGTTTTCATCGGCAGCGCTCGAGAGTGAGTGAAGCCTGAAGTCTTAACCCGGTTTTGTGATTCCTACATGTCAGATGGAAACCGATTTGAGACGTACGTCTCAAATGCGGCCTGACAACTCAGACAGTTGCCAATTGCCGGCGCAGCGTCTCCAACACCGGCGCCGAGGCAGGACGCACGCCACGCCAGAGGAAGAATGCCTCGGCGGCCTGCTCCACCAGCATGCCCAGGCCATCCAGGGTACGCGCCGCACCGCGTTCGGCGGCCCAGCGGTTGAAGGCGGTCGGTTCCTTGGCATACATCATGTCGTAGCAGACGGTACGGCCGGGCTCGATCACGCTCTGCGCCAGCGGCGGCACGTCGCCGGCAAGACTGGCCGAGGTGCCGTTGACGACCAGGTCGAAAGGCCCTTCGACCTCGGCGAAACCGCAGCCGCGCACCGCGCCGAGATCGGCGAATCGCTCGGCCAGGTCCACGGCCTTCCGCGCCGTGCGGTTGGCGATCAGCAACTCCGCCGGGCACTCGCCGAGGAAGGGTTCGAGCACCCCGCGCACCGCACCGCCGGCGCCGAGCAGGAGAACCCGCTTGCCGCGCAGCTCGACCCCGGCGTTCGCCGTCAGGTCCCGCAGCAAGCCCGCGCCGTCGGTGTTGTCGCCGCGCAGGCGACCGTCGGCCAGGCGGATCAGGGTGTTCACCGCCCCGGCCCGGGTGGCCCGCTCGCTCAATTCGTCCACCAGACGATAGGCCTCTTCCTTGAACGGCACGGTGACATTGGCGCCCTTGCCCTGCTCGAAGAAGCGCCGGGCGAACCCGGGGAAATCGTCCAGCGGCGCCAGCTGCGCGTCATAGACCAGCGCCTCGCCGGTCTGCTCGGCGAACAGGCGGTGGATCAGCGGCGACTTGCTGTGGCCGATGGGGTTGCCGAATACGCAGTAGCGGTCCATGGGTCGTTCCTTTGCCGGGGTGGGACGGGACGAGCGGACTCGTCCCCTGCGGGCGGGTCAGGGCTGGCCGGCGAGCCAATCGCGGTCGGCGAGGAAATACTCGGTCAGGCGCGCTTCCTCGCTGCCCGGCTCGGGTTTCCAGTCATAGCCCCAGCGCACCTGCGGCGGCAACGACATCAGGATCGATTCGGTACGGCCGCCGGACTGCAGGCCGAACAGGGTGCCACGATCGAAGACCAGGTTGAACTCCACGTAGCGACCGCGACGATAGGCCTGGAACTCTCGCTGCCGTTCATCGAACGGCGTGTGCTTGCGGCGCTGGACGATCGGCAGGTAGGCGTCGATATAGGCGTCGCCGATAGCGCGGATGAAGGCGAAGCAGGTGTCGAAGTCCCACTGGTTGAGGTCGTCGAAGAACAGGCCGCCGATGCCGCGCGGCTCGTTGCGGTGCTTGAGATGGAAGTAGCGGTCGCACCATTCCTTGTAGCGCGGATAGACGTCCGCGCCGAACGGCGCGCAGGCGTCGCGAGCGACCCGGTGCCAATGCACGCAGTCTTCCTCGTGGGCGTAGTAGGGGGTCAGGTCGAAGCCGCCGCCGAACCACCAGACCGGCTCCTCGCCTTCCTTCTCGGCGCAGAAGAAACGCACGTTGGCATGGGAAGTCGGCACGTGGGGGTTTTCCGGATGGATCACCAGCGACACGCCGAGCGCCTGGAAACCGCGCCCGGCCAGTTCCGGCCGATGGGCGCTGGCCGAGGGCGGCAGGCTATCGCCGAAGACGTGGGAAAAATTCACCCCGCCCTTCTCGATCAATGCGCCGTCGCCGATTACCCGCGTCCGTCCGCCGCCACCGGCCGGACGCTCCCAGGCGTCCTCGGCGAAGCGGGCCTTGCCGTCCTCCGCCTCGAGGGCGGCGCAGATGCGGTCTTGCAGGTCGAGCAGGTAGGTTTTGACAGCGGCGATACGGTCGGTCACGGAGTTCACCTTGGAGCGGGGAGGCCGCGCGGGGCGCGGGCTGGCGACGAAACGAGGGCGCAAGCATACCACCCTGGATGGGTAGCCGGCGCTTGACGGCCGTCAAGGGGAAGGCTTGGATGAAGGCCTTTACCCAGGGTCGCCCACCCGGCGCGACCGTCCGAAACCCTGACGAAGCAGGAGTTCCAGCATGGCCAAGCGCATCCAGTTCGCTGCCTACGGCGGCCCCGAAGTCCTCGAATACCGCGACTACCAACCCGCCGAGCCGGGCCCCCGGGAAGTCCGCGTGCGTAATCGCGCCATCGGCCTGAACTTCATCGACACCTACTACCGTAGCGGCCTCTATCCAGCCCCCGGCTTCCCTTCGGGGCTGGGTAGCGAAGGGGCCGGCGAGGTCGAGGCGGTGGGCAGCGAAGTGACCCGTTTCAAGGTCGGCGACCGCGTCGCCTACGCCACCGGCCCGCTGGGCGCCTACAGCGAACTGCATGTGCTGGCGGAGGAGAAGCTGGTCCACCTGCCCGACGGCATCGACTTCGAACAGGCCGCCGCGGTGATGCTCAAGGGGCTCACCACCCAATACCTGCTGCGCCAGACCTACGAACTGCGGGGCGGCGAAACCATTCTCTTCCATGCCGCCGCGGGCGGCGTGGGCCTGTTCGCCTGCCAATGGGCCAAGGCCCTTGGAGTGCAACTGATCGGCACCGTCAGCTCGCCGGAAAAGGCGCGCCTGGCCAGGCAGCACGGTGCCTGGGAGACCATCGACTACAGCCACGAGAACGTGGCGCGGCGGGTGCTCGAACTGACCGACGGGAAGAAGTGCCCGGTGGTCTACGACTCGGTGGGCAAGGATACCTGGGAAACCTCGCTGGACTGCGTGGCGCCGCGCGGCTTGCTGGTCAGCTTCGGCAACGCCTCGGGGCCGGTGACCGGGGTCAACCTCGGCATCCTCTCGCAGAAGGGTTCGCTGTACGTGACCCGGCCGACCCTGGGCAGCTACGCCGATACCCCGGAAAAACTCCAGGCGATGGCCGACGAGCTGTTCGGCCTGATCGAGCGCGGTGACATCCGCATCGAGATCAACCAGCGCTTCGCCCTGGCCGAAGCAGCCAGGGCGCATACCGAACTGGCCGCACGGCGAACCACCGGCTCGACCGTACTGTTGCCCTGAAGCGCGTACTCAGGCCGGGCGGATGACCTGCCCGGTCACCAGGTCGCGGATCAGGCTGGGGTTGCGGCGCCCGCCAAGGGCGCCGCCGAGGATGGCGTCCAGCTCGTCGTGGAAGTATTGCTCCACCCGCAGCCGCGTGCGCGCCGCCGGGCGCCCGGCCGGATTGGCCGAGGTGGAGATCAGCGGACCGGTGAGATGGCACAGTTCCTGTACCAGGGGATGGTCGGTGACCCGCACGGCGACGCTGTCGTGGACGCCGGTGACCCACTCCGGCAGGCGCTCCTGGTGCGGCACCAGCCAGGTGTTCGGCCCCGGCCAGGTACCGGCCAGGCGGTCCAGCCAGACGTCCGGCAGGTCTTCGAGAAGGAAGTCGAGCTGGTGGATGTTCGCCGCCACCACGATCAGGCCCTTTTCCACCGGCCGCGCCTTCAGCGCCAGCAGGCGATACACCGCATCCTCGTTCCACGGGTCGCAGCCGAGCCCCCATACCGCCTCGGTGGGATAGGCGATCACGCCGCCCTCGCGGACGACCCGGGCGGCGCATTGCGCACGAAAGCTGCTGATCATCGACTCACTCCAGCGGACAGGGTGCGCGAAGTGTACGGTTTCAGCCGGAGCGATGCACCCAGGTGCCGGCCTCGCAGGCGACCCGGCCGTCGAGTTCCAGTTCGCTGAGCGTCGCCAGCACGTCGGGCAGCGTCATGCCGCTGGCGGCGGCCAGGCCTTCGCTGGTGTAGGGCGCGGCGCGCAGCAGCGCCAGCAAAGGGTGGGGCAGGGGTTGCGCCGGCGCTTCCGCTGGCTCCGCCTGCGCCCAGCCGCGCAGTGCTTCGAGCACGTGCCCGACGCTTTCCACCAGCAGCGCGCCATCGCGAATCAGCTGGTGGCAGCCACGTGCGCCGGGGTGGTGGATGGAGCCCGGGATGGCGTATACCTCGCGACCCTGTTCCGCCGCCAGCCGCGCGGTGATCAGCGAGCCGCTGGCGGGACTTGCCTCGACCACCAGCACACCCAGCGAGAGTCCGCTGATGATGCGGTTGCGCCGGGGAAAGTTTGCCGGCAGCGGCGGGCTGTCCAGCGGCAGTTCCGAAACCAGCGCGCCGCCACCCTCGACGATGCGCCGCGCCAGCGCCTCGTGGCGGCGCGGATAGAGCCTGCGCAGGCCGGTGCCGAGGACTGCCACGGTCACGCCGCCAACCTCCAGCGCGCCCTCGTGGGCGGCGCCATCGATGCCCAGGGCCAGCCCGCTGGTGATGGCGAAGCCGCCCTGCGCCAGGCTGCGCGCAAAGCTCCGGGCGGTGCCCAGCCCGGCGGGGCTGGCGCGGCGGCTGCCGACCATCGCCAGTTGCGGCCGTTCCAGAGTCTCCGGAGCGCCTTCGACGTACAGCAGCGGCGGGGCATCGGCGACTTCGGCGAGCAGTGCCGGGTATCCCGGGTCGTCCCACATCAGCAGGTGCCTGCGCGGACCTTCCAGCCAGCGCAGGGCTTCACCCGCCGCTTCCCGCACCGCCGGGCTGCGCCGCGCGGCAGCGGCCTCGGCAGGCACTCCCAGGGTGCGCCAGGCGCCGGCTGGCGCGGCAAGCGCGGAAGAGGCCGAACCGAAGGCCTCGATCAAGCGCAGGAAGCGCATGGGCCCCAGTTCGGGCAGGCCATGCAGGCGCAGCCGTGCTTCCAGTTCGGCTGGAGAATGGTTCTTCATCGCGACTCATCCATAGCAGGCAGGTCCATCGCTGACAGGAAGAGGGGAAGGGTCCGGCTTCCATCCTGGAAACCGTCGTATGAAATTTCCTTCCCCCAGAAACGCGAAACCCCCGCCGAGGCGGGGGTTTCGAGTCAGGGATTCTGCACCCTGTCGGTTACCGAGAGCGGCCTGCTGGCCATCAGAACCAGGGCGTAGCTCAGCTTCTTGTAGGTACGGAACACCATCAGCAGGCCGGCGCGTTCGTCGGGAATCTTCACCGACTCACCGGTAACGCGGTCGCGCACCGTCTCGCCGACCTTGTAGATCGCCAGCACGTTGCCCTCGGCCAGCCCGTCGCGCTGGCCACGGTTCAGGGTGACCACGTCGAACTGGCCGATCTGGGTCACGCCGCGCGGTACGTCGATGATTTCGCCCTTCACCTCGCGGCTCGGCTCGCCGGGCATGAAGGTGGAATTCACCGCACGCTCCTCGGTGGGGAACAGGCGGTCGCCCAGGCGCACTTCCTGGGTGGTGCGGGTCAGCGCCAGGGTCGCGACGTCGCCTTCGGTGGCCACCACCTCGCCGCCGCCGATGTCGTCGGCGTTGATGCCGAGGACTTCCTTGGTCTTCGGATCGATGTAGACCTTGCCCTGGCGGAAGATGCCATAGGCCGGCTGGCCGTCGGCGAACTTGCCGCGGGCGTAGATGCGGTCGCCGGTGCCGCTGACGATCCGCTCGGCGTTGCCGGCGACGATGTACGGCGCACTGGTGAAGGTCTTCTCGTCATCGACGATGCGGTTGGCCAGCAGGAAGCTGTTGATCTTGTCCAGCGGGATGGTCGGGATAGCCTCGGCGATCGGCGTGCTGCGGATCTTCGGCGACAGCTTGATGGTCCCGCGCGATTCGCCACGGTTCAGCACCAGGCGCGGCTGGCCATCGACGTAGACCAGGCTGAGGGTGTCGCCGGGGTAGATCAGGTGGGGATTCTGGATCTGCGGGTTGGCGTGCCAGAGTTCCGGCCACTTCCATGGCTGGCGGAGGAATTTCCCCGAGATGTCCCACAGGGTATCGCCCCTGACCACCGTGTAGCGGTCCGGATGCCCTTCCCTGAGGTCGACCTGGGCCTGCGCCAGACCGCTCGCGGCAAGGAGCAGAAGGGCGACTAGTGATTTCCTCATGCAGTGAATCCCTTTATCATGTCGACATACGCGAAACGCCCGAAGCCCGCGAGAAACGCGGTCTGAAGCCGTTTTCAAGCTGCGCGCCATCTTAGCAGCGGATTTTCAATCGATTCCACAAGTGCATCACAAACGCATATGGCCATCCTGAACATTCTCGAATTCCCCGATCCGCGCCTGCGGACCATCGCCAAACCGGTGGAGGTGGTCGACGACGCGGTGCGCCAGCTGATCGACGACATGTTCGAAACCATGTACGAAGCCCCGGGCATCGGCCTCGCCGCGACCCAGGTGAACGTGCACAAGCGCATCGTGGTCATGGACCTCAGCGAAGACAAGTCCGAGCCGAGGGTATTCATCAACCCCGAGTTCGAACCGCTGACCGAGGAAATGGACCAGTACCAGGAAGGCTGCCTGTCGGTACCCGGCTTCTACGAGAACGTGGACCGACCGCAGAAGGTCCGGATCAAGGCCCTCGACCGCGACGGCAACCCCTTCGAGGAGGTCGCCGAAGGCCTGCTGGCGGTATGCATCCAGCACGAATGCGACCACCTCAACGGCAAGCTGTTCGTCGACTACCTGTCCACCCTCAAGCGCGACCGCATCCGCAAGAAGCTGGAAAAGCAGCATCGACAGCAGGCGTGACCCCATCCCCCAAAGGCTTGCCCCGGCAAGCCTTTTCTTTTAGCGAGCCCCGCATGAGCCAAGCATTGCGCATCGTCTTCGCCGGAACCCCGGAATTCGCCGCCGAGCATCTCAAGGCCCTGCTCGACACCCCACATCGGATCGTCGCCGTCTACACCCAGCCCGACCGGCCGGCCGGCCGCGGGCAGAAACTGATGCCCAGCGCGGTGAAGAGCCTGGCCCTGGAGCATGGCCTACCGGTCATGCAGCCGCAGAGCCTGCGCAATGCCGAGGCCCAGGCGGAGCTGGCGGCGCTGCGCGCGGACCTGATGGTGGTGGTCGCCTATGGCCTGATCCTGCCCCAGGCGGTACTCGATATCCCGCGCCTGGGCTGCATCAACAGCCACGCCTCGCTGCTGCCGCGCTGGCGCGGCGCCGCGCCGATCCAGCGCGCGGTGGAAGCCGGCGACGCGGAGAGCGGCGTCACCGTGATGCAGATGGAAGCAGGGCTCGACACCGGCCCGATGCTGCTCAAGGTGAGCACGCCGATTTCCGCCGCGGACACCGGCGGCAGCCTGCACGACCGGCTCGCCGCGCTCGGCCCGAAAGCGGTGGTCGAAGCCATCGCCGGCCTGGCCGCCGGCACCCTGCATGGCGAGGACCAGGACGACGCCCTGGCCACCTACGCGCACAAGCTGAACAAGGACGAGGCACGCCTCGACTGGAGCCGTCCGGCCGTCGAACTGGAGCGCCAGGTCCGCGCCTTCACCCCCTGGCCGGTCTGCCACACCAGCCTCGCCGATGCGCCGCTGAAAGTCCTCGGTGCCAGCCTGGGGCAGGGCAGCGGGGCGCCCGGAACCATCCTCGAGGCCAGCCGCGACGGCCTGCTGGTCGCCTGCGGCGAAGGCGCCCTGCGCCTGACCCGCCTGCAAGTGCCGGGCGGCAAGCCACTGGCCTTCGCCGACCTCTACAACAGCCGTCGCGAGCAATTCGCCACCGGCCAGGTGCTCGGCCAATGAACCCGCGTCTCGCCGCCTGCCAGGCACTGGCCGCGGTGCTCGCCGGACGCGCCTCGCTGTCTGGCGCGTTGCCGCCGCAACTGGACAAGGTCGCCCCGCGCGATCGCGGCCTGACCCAGGAGCTGGCCTTCGGCGCGGCGCGCTGGCAACCGCGCCTGCAGGCCCTGGCCGCGCGCCTGTTGCAGAAGCCGTTCAAGGCCGCCGACACCGATATCCACGCCCTGCTGCTGATCGGCCTCTACCAGTTGCTCTACACGCGGATTCCGCCGCACGCCGCGATCGGCGAGACCGTCGGCTGCGCCGACAAGCTGAAGAAGGGCTGGGCCAAGGGCGTGCTCAACGCCGTGCTGCGCCGCGCGCAGCGCGAAGGCGAGACGCTGCTGGCCGAGGTCGACCGCGATCCCTCGGCGCGCCTGGGCCATCCGCGCTGGCTGCTGAAAGCGCTCAAGCAGGCCTGGCCGGAGCAACTCGACACGCTCTGCGCGGCGAACAACGCACACCCGCCGATGACCTTGCGGGTCAATCGGCGCCACGGCGAGCGCGATGCCTACCTGGCCGAACTCGCCGAAGCCGGGATCGAGGCCCGCGCCTGCGACTACAGCCGCGACGGCATCCAGCTCGCCGCGCCGCGCGACGTACGCGAACTACCGGGCTTCGCGGAGGGCCGCGTCAGCGTCCAGGACGAAGCCACGCAACTGGCCGCCGAGCTGCTCGAAAGCGCGCCCGGCCAGCGTGTCCTCGACGCCTGCTGTGCGCCTGGCGGCAAGACCTGCCACCTGCTGGAAACCCAGCCGGGACTGGCCGAAGTGGTCGCCGTCGACCTCGAGGAGAGCCGCCTGGTAAGGGTTCGGGAAAACCTCCAGCGGCTCGGCCTGCAAGCCAGCCTGGTCGCCGCCGACGCCAGGGCCACCGGGGAGTGGTGGGACGGCAAGCCGTTCCAGCGCATCCTCCTCGACGCGCCGTGCTCGGCCACCGGGGTGATCCGCCGCCACCCGGACATCAAGCTGGCGCGCAAGCCGGAAGACATCGCCGCCCTGGCGCACCTGCAAGGTGAATTGCTCGACGCACTGTGGCCTACCCTGGAAGTCGGCGGCGTGCTGCTCTATGCCACCTGTTCGGTGATGCCGGCGGAAAACAGCGACAGCATCGCCGCCTTCCTTGCCCGTACGCCCGGCGCCCGCGAACTGGACCTTCCCGGCCCCTGGGGCATGAAACAGCCCCACGGCCGCCAGTTGTTGCCGCAGGTGGAAGGCCACGATGGCTTCTACTATGCCAAGCTGATCAAGATATCCGCCCGTTGATCGAAACCTGACGAGCCGTTCCTGCCATGAAAATCATCATCCTAGGTGCCGGCCAGGTCGGCGGCACACTGGCCGAGCACCTGGCCAGCGAAGCCAACGACATCACCGTGGTCGACACCGACGGCGACCGCCTGCGCGACCTCGGCGACCGCCTCGACATCCGCACCGTACAAGGCAAGGCCTCGTTCCCCACGGTGCTGCGCCAGGCCGGCGCCGACGACGCCGACATGCTGGTGGCGGTGACCAATAGCGACGAGACCAACATGGTCGCCTGCCAGGTCGCCTACACCCTGTTCAACACCCCGACCAAGATCGCCCGCGTCCGCGAGCCGGCCTACCTGACCCGTACCGGCCTGTTCGACAACGAGGCGATCCCGGTGGACGTGCTGATCAGTCCGGAGCAGGTGGTCACCAACTACATCAAGCGCCTGATCGAACATCCCGGCGCGTTGCAGGTGATCGACTTCGCCGAAGGCAAGGCGCAACTGGTCGGCATCAAGGCCTACTACGGCGGCCCTCTGGTAGGGCAGGAGCTGCGCCAGTTGCGCGAGCACATGCCGAACGTGGATACCCGCGTCGCCGCGATCTACCGCCGCAACCGGCCGATCATTCCCCAGGGCGACACGGTGATCGAGGCCGACGACGAAGTCTTCTTCATCGCCGCCAAGGCCCATATCCGCGCGGTAATGGGCGAGATGCGCAGGCTCGACGACAGCTACAAGCGGATCATCATCGCCGGCGGCGGCAATGTCGGCGAGCGCCTGGCCGAGGCCATCGAGAGCCGCTACCAGGTGAAGATCATCGAGCGCAGCCCGCTGCGCTGCCGGCACCTCTCGGATACCCTGGACAGCACCATCGTGCTCAACGGCAGCGCTTCCGACCGCGACCTGCTGCTGGAGGAGAACATCGGCGAGACCGACGTGTTCCTCGCCCTGACCAACGACGACGAGGCCAACATCATGTCCTCGCTGCTGGCCAAGCGGCTCGGCGCGAGCAAGGTGATGACCCTGATCAACAACCCGGCCTATGTCGACCTGGTGCAAGGCGGCGAGATCGACATCGCCATCAGCCCGCAACTGGCGACCATCGGCACCCTGCTGGCCCACGTTCGCCGCGGCGACATCGAGAGCGTACACTCGCTGCGCCGCGGCGCAGCCGAAGCGATCGAGGTGGTGGCCCATGGCGACGCCAAGTCGAGCAAGGTGATCGGTCGCTCGATCAACGAGATCAAGCTGCCGCCGGGCACCACCATCGGCGCGCTGGTGCGCGACGAGGAAGTGCTGATCGCCCACGGCGACACCCACATCGAGAGCGGCGACCACGTGCTGCTGTTCCTGGTCGACAAGAAATACATCCGCGACGTCGAACGACTGTTCCAGGCCGGCCTGACGTTCTTCTGAGGCACGCCCTATCGCGAACGGCGATAGGGCTTCGGCCTACGAACACGAAGGGGCCGCGTGCCTCCTTCGCAACGGCCGAAGCCCCCTGTTCCGTGCAAAGCCTGGCCGGAGCCGGGCACAATGGCCGACATCGTTGGAAGAGGGCAGGATGATGATCGAAGGTCTGGAAAAGATGCTGGCCAAAGGCGTGGACAATGCGCTGCTGCGCTTCGGCCTGGGCAAGGGCTACCTGGACGCGGGCGACGCCGAACGCGCGACGGAACACCTCCAGCGTTGCGTAGAGCAGGACCCGACGTATTCCGCTGGCTGGAAACTGCTGGGCAAGGCGCGCCAGGCTGCCGGCGATCTCGCGGGCGCCCGGCAGGCCTGGGAGCAAGGCCTGGCAGCTGCCGCGACGCATGGCGACAAGCAGGCCGAAAAGGAAATGACGGTGTTCCTGCGCAAGCTCGATAGGGCGAGAACCTGAGCGTCCGGCCGAGGCTCGCGCTTCCCCGGCCAGGACGGAGTACAGCGCGTTCTCTCCACCCGTAGGCCGGAGTTCCGGCAGACGGGTCGGGCGTCCTCATCCAGCGCTGGCGGAACGGTTCGAGCACGCCCCGACGACACTTTTACAAAGACCTGTTCCACACATTCGTAGGCAACTTCTGTCAACGATGTAGCCTGCATCCCGAACGCCCAACACCCCATTGAGCGACCGCTGCCGGCCCTCTAGCTTCGACTCATCGCTTCGGTCCAAGCCCGAACGCGACACCCGACTTCAACTACTTTTCCGGAGCCAACATGTCGAAGCACGAGCGTTCAGTCCCGTCCTATGTCGAATACCCATACGAGCAAGCGATTCTCTACGTTCACCGGAACGCCTCCGCCAATGAGATGCTCGAATCCGTACAGGAGCGCCTGAGGGCTCTCCTCGGTCTCCTCCATGCCTTGGAAAGGATCGAAGTGCGGACAGGGCAGGGCGTTCCCATTCAGCGCGTGGCGCACATCCTGGTCACGCTCGGCGGCGATGCCCTGACGCTGCTCACGGCCGCGCACCGGGCTACCACCTCCTGAACGAAGAAGGGCGCAACGGTCACGGCCGTTGCGCCCTTCCTCCAGACTGCCTCGATGAGCCTCAAGCGTTGCTCTGCGGCCGCCCCGGCAGCATCTTCAGGATGCCGTTGAGTAGCATGCCGTAGAGCGGCACGAACAGCAGAAGGCTGATGCTCAGCTTCACTCCGTAGTCCACCGTGGCGATTTCCACCCAGTGCTGCGCCATGAACGGATTGTCGCTGCGCCAGAACGCCACGAAGAAGAAGGTGAAGGTGTCCAGCAGGTTGCCGAGGATGGTCGAGGCGACTGGCGCGGTCCACCAGTGCCGGGAACGACGGAGGCGGTCGAATACCTGGATGTCGAGGATCTGCCCGAGCACATAGGCGAGGAAGCTTGCCAGGGAGATCCGTGCGACGAAGGTGTTGAACTCGAGCAGCGCGGAGAAACCACGGAACGCCGCTTCCTGGAACAACACCGAGACCACGTAGGAGGCGATCAACGCCGGGATCATGACCCGGGCGATGACCAGCCGGGCAGGGCCCTTGCCCAGCAAGCGCACGGTGAGGTCGGTAGCCAGGAAGATGAACGGAAAGCTGAAGGCGCCCCAGGTGGTGTGCCAGCCAAACAGGGTGATCGGCAACTGCACCAGGTAGTTGCTGGCGATGATGATGACGATGTGGAAGGCGATCAGGCCGGCCAGGGTGCCGCGCCAGGCCGCCGGAGAAGAGGCTGACATGTACTGTCCTTTTTGCGCGATGGGGTGAGGGAACCCATGCCCGGCACCATGCCGAGCGGCGCGCATTCTAGCCGATAACCGGCAGCAGTTTCGCCCACTCTGTGATCAGTGGCTCATGCCTGGGGTTCCACGTGGAACATCACCGTTCAGGCTTCGCTGAGAAAGCGCAGGCCGACGCCTTCCGCATCGACTCGCACGACTTCCATCTGCAGGATCGGCGCGTCGATCGGCAGATCCTGTACCTGGCCAGTAACGACACTGCCTGTTGGGAGCTGGGTCAGATCCGGGTGTTTGACATAGACCCCGGTGTCGGAGAGGTCGCGTGTCTGCGCCATCAGCTCGCCAAATAACGGGTGACTGATACGGATTCGGCACTTGAGCGGGGTTCGTGGGTATTGTCGTTGATTATCCATCGAGTCCCTCGGGACCTGCGGAGGAGGCGGCAGAGCTGAGCATAGTACCCGGATATGAAAAAGGCGTCTTCCGACGCCCTTTCCTCAGTACCATTTTTTCTCGCCATCCGGGCGGTTCTTGAAGCGCTTCATGCTCCACATGTACTGGCTGGGATAGGCTCGTACATACTTCGCCAACTCGCGGCTCATGGCTGCTACAGACACTTCCAGGTCCTTGTCGTACATGTCCGCCGGAGCCGCTTCGAGGATCACCTTGTAACCGCTACCATCGGGCAGGCGCACCGCATGGAAGAACACTCCACGCGCCTTGCCGCGTGAAAGCAACTGCGGGACGAACTTGCTGATCAATGCAGTGGTGCCCAGGTAGGGCACGAAGAGCCCAGCGGTACGCGCGGGCTCGGGGTCGGCGGGAATCCCTACGCAACCGCCTTTCTTCACTTCCTTGATGACACTGAGGATACCCTCCGGAGTGGAAGGTGCGACGCGATTGCCCAATTGCACGCGTTGCTTCTTCAGCAACTCGTCCACTGCCTTCAGCTTGGGCGGACGATAGAAGATGATCGGCTTGGCGTAAGAGCAATAGAAGTGGTTGAGTACTTCCCAGTTTCCCAGGTGACTGGTAATGCCGACCAGGCCATCGCCGGAAGCCAGCGCTTCCTCCAGCACTTCCATGCCTTCGACCTCGCGGATGTACCTCAGCGACTTTTCAGGCGGCCAGATCCAGGCACAGGCACTTTCGGTGAGGGTACGGCCAATATCCATCAGGCTTTGTCCGACCAGCTTTTCCAGTTCGGTTTCGGACAACTCGGGGAAGCACTTGGACAGGTTGATCCGCACTACCTCGCGGGATCGATTCGGCAATTTCCACATCAGCCAGCCTATGCCGGCCCCGACGCCTTGCACGGCACGCCAGGGCAATAGCGCGAACAGGCGTAGGGCCCCCACCACCAGGGCACCTTTGAATTTCTCCACGAAACACTCCTCGCTCGACTCGAACGCGCATTGTACGCCAGGAAGAAGGGCGAGGGCGGCAGCCAAGGAAGCGGGGCGACCAGCTATGCTGCGCGCCGATGTTCCACGTGGAACATCCGAACGCATCCATCAGGGAGCGCCCGGCTAGCCGACGAGTTGGGCGTAACGGTCGCAGTCCTGGGTATGGTCCATGACCATGCCGCTGGCCTGCATGAAGGCGTAGCAGATGGTCGGCCCGACGAAGTTGAAGCCGGCCTTGCGCAGCGCCTTGCTCATGGCCTCGGCTTCCGGGGTAATCGCCGGCACCTCGGCACGACCAGCGAAATGGTTGATCTTCGGCTGGCCGCCGACGAAGGACCAGAGGAACCCAGCCGGGTCATCCAGCTCCAGCCAGGCCTGGGCGTTCTGCCGCGCAGCGTTGAGCTTGGCCCGATTGCGAATGATGCCGGGGTCGAGCATCAGTTCGTCGATCTCAGCGTCGCTCATTTGTGCCACCCGCTGCACGTCGAAGCCGAACAGCACCTCGCGGTAGCGCTCGCGCTTCTTCAGCACGGTGATCCAGGACAACCCGGCCTGGAAGCCCTCCAGCAGCAGAAGTTCGAACAGCGCGTCGGGATCGCGCTGCGGCACACCCCACTCCTCGTCGTGGTAGGCCATGTAGAGAGGATCGTCGTTGCACCAGAAGCAGCGTGGCATAAGGCTTTCCGTGGTTTTCCAGGGATCGGGGGGACGGGCGAGGCGGCGCGGGAATCGGGTATACTTCCGCGTTTTGTATCGAAGCCTCAGCACAGGTGAATTTCGTGAGCCAGACTACGCCCGCCGTGCGCACCTTCCAAGACCTGATTCTCGCCCTGCAGAACTACTGGGCCGAGCAGGGCTGCGTGGTGCTGCAGCCCTACGACATGGAAGTGGGCGCCGGCACCTTCCACACCGCCACCTTCCTCCGCGCCATTGGCCCGGAGACTTGGAACGCCGCCTACGTCCAGCCGAGCCGCCGCCCCACCGACGGCCGCTACGGCGAGAACCCCAACCGCCTGCAGCACTACTACCAGTTTCAGGTGGTCCTGAAGCCGAACCCAGAGAACTTCCAGGAGCTGTATCTCGGCTCGCTGAAAGCCATCGGCATCGACCCGCTGGTCCACGACATCCGCTTCGTCGAGGACAACTGGGAATCGCCGACCCTCGGCGCCTGGGGCCTGGGTTGGGAAATCTGGCTGAACGGCATGGAAGTCACCCAGTTCACCTACTTCCAGCAGGTCGGCGGCATCGAGTGCTATCCGGTCACCGGCGAGATCACCTACGGCCTGGAGCGCCTGGCCATGTACCTGCAGGGCGTGGATTCGGTCTACGACCTGGTCTGGACCGACGGCCCGTTCGGCAAGGTCACCTATGGCGACGTGTTCCACCAGAACGAGGTGGAGCAATCCACCTTCAACTTCGAGCACGCCAACGTGCCGAAGCTGTTCGAACTGTTCGACTTCTACGAAAGCGAAGCCAACCGCCTGATCGCGCTGGAGCTGCCGTTGCCGACCTACGAGATGGTCCTCAAGGCTTCGCATACCTTCAACCTGCTGGATGCGCGGCGCGCCATCTCGGTCACCGAGCGCCAGCGCTACATCCTTCGCGTGCGTACCCTGGCCCGCGCCGTGGCGCAGAGCTACCTGCAGGCCCGCGCGCGCCTCGGCTTCCCCATGGCCACCCCCGAATTGCGTGACGAAGTACTGGCCAAGCTGAAGGAGGCCGAATGATGAGCGCCAAGGATTTCCTGGTCGAACTGGGCACCGAAGAGCTGCCGCCAAAAGCCCTCAACAGCCTCGGCGAAGCCTTCCTCAGCGGTATCGAGAAGGGCCTCAAGGCTGCCGGTCTGAGTTACGCCGCTGCGCGTTTCTATGCGGCGCCGCGCCGTCTCGCCGTGCTGGTCGAGCAACTCGCCGTGCAGCAGCCCGACCGTACCGTCAACCTAGACGGTCCGCCGCTACAGGCCGCCTTCGACGCCAGCGGTAACCCGACCCAGGCCGCCCTGGGCTTCGCCAAGAAGTGCGGCGTGGATCTACAGCAGATCGACAAGAGCGGTCCGAAGCTGCGCTTCAGCCAGACCATCGCCGGCCAACCGGCCGCCGGCCTGCTGCCGGGCATCGTCGAGGCCTCGTTGAACGAACTGCCGATTCCCAAGCGGATGCGCTGGGCAGCTCGCCGCGAGGAGTTCGTGCGTCCGACCCAATGGCTGGTGATGCTGTTCGGCGACGACGTGGTCGAGTGCGAGATCCTCGCCCAGAAAGCCGGGCGCGAATCCCGTGGCCACCGCTTCCACAATCCGGACAATGTGCGTATTTCCAGCCCGGCAGCGTACCTGGAAGACCTGCGCGGCGCTCATGTGCTGGCCGATTTCGCCGAGCGCCGCGAGCTGATCGCCAAGCGCGTGGCAGAACTGGCCGCCGAGCAACAGGGCAGCGCCATCGTGCCGCCGAGCCTGCTCGACGAAGTGACTGCACTGGTCGAGTGGCCGGTGCCGCTGGTCTGCTCCTTCGAGGAGCGCTTCCTCGAGGTCCCGCAGGAAGCCCTGATCACCACCATGCAGGACAACCAGAAATACTTCTGCCTGCTGGACGCCAACGGCAAGCTGCTGCCGCGCTTCATCACCGTCGCCAACGTCGAGAGCAAGGCGCCGGAGAACATCGTCAGCGGTAACGAGAAGGTGGTTCGTCCGCGCCTCACCGACGCCGAGTTCTTCTTCAAGCAGGACAAGAAGCAGCCGCTCGAAAGCTTCAACGAGCGCCTGCGCAACGTAGTGTTCCAGGCCCAGCTCGGCACCGTGTTCGAGAAGGCCCAGCGCGTCTCCGGCCTGGCCGCCTACATCGCCGAACGTATAGGCGGCAATGCGCAGAACGCCGCGCGCGCCGGCATCCTGTCCAAGTGCGACCTGGCGACCGAGATGGTCGGCGAGTTCCCCGAGATGCAGGGCATCGCCGGCTACTACTACGCCACCCACGGCGGCGAAGCGGAAGACGTCGCCCTGGCCCTCAACGAGCAGTACATGCCGCGCGGCGCCGGCGCCGAGCTACCCTCGACCCTGACCGGCGCCGCCGTGGCGGTGGCCGACAAGCTCGATACCCTGGTCGGTATCTTCGGCATCGGCATGCTTCCCACCGGCAGCAAGGACCCCTACGCGCTGCGCCGCGCTGCGCTGGGCGTGCTGCGCATCCTCATCGAGAAGCAGCTCGACCTGGACCTGGTAGCCGCGGTCAACGCCGCCGTCGAGCAATATGGCGACAAGGTCAAGGCCGCCGGCCTGGCCGAGCAGGTGCTGGACTTCGTGTTCGACCGCCTGCGCGCGCGCTACGAGGACGAAGGCGTGGACGTGGCCGTGTACCAGTCGGTGCGCGCGCTCAAGCCAAGCTCGCCGCTGGACTTCGACCAGCGCGTACAGGCCGTCCAGGCCTTCCGCCAGTTGCCTGAAGCCGAGGCCCTGGCCGCGGCGAACAAACGGGTGTCGAATATTCTCGCCAAGTCCGAGGACGAGGTTCCGCCGAACGTGGATGCCAGCCTGCTGGTGGAAGCTGCCGAGAAGGCCCTGGGCAGCGCCGTGGCGAACGCCGAGAGCGAAGTCGCGCCGCTGGCAGCGGCACGCGACTATCGCGCCGCGCTGGCCCGCCTGGCGGCCTTGCGCGAGCCGGTGGATACGTTCTTCGCCGATGTGATGGTCAATGTCGACGACGCGGCGGTGCGCGCCAACCGCTATGCGCTGCTGGCCAAGCTGCGCGGGTCGTTCCTCGGGGTGGCGGACATCTCGCTGCTCGGCTGAGCCAGTCCCGCCTCGAAGAAAAGGCCCGGCGTCCTCGCGACACCGGGCCTTTTTCACTACAGGACCTTCAGATACTCCAGCAGCGCGCGCTTCTCCTCGGCCGACAGGCTGGTGCCGTACTCATGGCCGCAGCGGCTGTTGCCGGAAGCACGCTGCTCGCAGCCGGTGGTCTTCAGCACATAGCTGCCGAATTGGGTCTGCTGGGCGGCGAGGCCGACCTTGTCCACGTCGTAGGCCGAGCCCACCGGGAAGGATTCCACCCGCTCCGCGGCCGGCTTCAGCAACTCTTCCAGGGTCGGCACCGAGCCGTTGTGCAGGTACGGCGCCGCCGCCCAGATCCCCTGCAGGACCCGCGACTCGTAGGGGTAGGGGTCGGCCTGGGTACGCACCGGCTTCTGGAAGGCGGTCAGCAGTTGCCGGGTTTCGTCGGTCATCACGCTTTCCGGCTTGACCGCCGCCGCCTTGGCATCGTGCTTCTCACCGAGGATCGGCACGAAGTGCTGCAGGATCGAACCGGCCACCGCTACGGCGAGTACATCGAAGGCTTCGTCGGTCGCCTTCAGCGGCTGGCCGAACGGCATCCGCGCGCCCTCCATCACGCCGGTCTGCACCTGGCCATCGAGGATGGCGTGCTGGCGGCTGTCGCTGCCGACGTCCCTCAGCGGAGTGTCCCAAAGCACCAGGTCCTTGATCCGGATGCCGTGGCACTCCACGCAGCCACCCTCGTCGGTCTTGCGGGCGAAGATCAGCGCGCCTTTCCTGGCCAGGTGCTTGTCCACCGCCCAGGGCCACTTCGGCGGGCCGATCTTCTTGATCAGCTCCTCCAGCTTGCCCAACCCGTGGAAGTTGGCCGAGTTGACCTTCAGGTAGTCCATGCCCAGCAGGTGGAACTTGCTCTTCTGCGGGTGGAAGGTGGCGAACACCCCGTAGACCTCGCCGACATTGCGCGCCAGGCCGAGCAGGTCGTTGCCGTTGGCGGCGAAGCCGGGCCACTGGGTCTTGTTCTGCCGCGCCGCGTTCCACAGGAACGGGTAGCGCACCGGCGCATCCGCCGCCTTGATGTTGTCGGGAATCAGATAGGGCGGCGCGGTGCCGATATCCAGCCCGGTAAGGCGGTTGAAGATCATCGATACCGCGTCCAGCCGCGCCGGTCCCCAGGTGTCCTTGGGCAGCGCGCGCTCGATCAGCGTGTGATAGGGCTCGTACCATTCCTTCACCGCCGCGAGCAGGGCGTCGCGCGCACCGGGAGGCGGATTGGCCCCGAGGATCTGCTTGGCGAAGGCGTCGAAGGCGGCGTCATCGCTGGTCAGCGGTCCCACGGCCCGATCGAGGTCGGCGAGGAATGCCTGGAAGTCGACGATCGCCGGACCGCCGTCGATCCGATAGGCCGTGCCCTTCACCTCGATCTGCCGGGTATGGCAGGCCGAACAGGTCATGCCGACCATCTGCCGGGCGCCCGTGCCGGCTACGGTGAAGCCCACCGGCAGGCCTTCCGCGGGCGCCTTGGGATTGGGCAAATAGCCGTAGCGGGCCAGGCTGTCGGCGAGGAAAGGCGTTCCATCCGGCTGTCGCAACGCCTTGAGCCAGGGCAGGGGCATCACCTGCGAGCCCTGGTCGCGGCTGTAGAAGTCCTGGCGGTGGCTTTCGGTCCATTCCTTGCCCTGGTCGAGCATGACCGGAGCGGCCGCCAGGGCGGCGGAAGAAAGAGCCAGGGAAACGAGGGACAAGCTTGAAAGGTGCAGTGTCTTTTTCAGGCGTTTCACGGTTACCGTCCTTGGGAACGGGCAGACGCCCCGGAACTCCCCGTCGTCATGCCCGCTCCACCTGTGGTGGAAACACGGCCGGTCGGCCGTGCTGGCATGCGATAGGCGCTTACTGCGTTACTCCGGTGATCCACCCGCCAAGGGGTTCGCACGTACTCCGAGACACCCACTGCTGCGTGCCAAATGACTCCCTGGCCTGGGATTGCCATTCCATTGCCATTATTGAATCTAGTACAGATTGTCCAGCGTAGGGGGCTCGTCGATCCATCCGCGATGCTCCGGCTGGCTGAGGTAGAATCGATCCTTTCCGTTCATGGCCAACTGCGCATCGATGTCCCGTTCCCTGCTGATTCTCGACCGCGATGGAGTCATCAACCTCGACTCCGACGATTACATCAAGACCCTCGACGAGTGGATCCCCATCCCCAGCTCGATCGAGGCCATCGCCCGCCTGAGCCAGGCCGGCTGGACCGTCGCGGTGGCTACCAACCAGTCCGGCATCGCCCGTGGCTATTACGACCTGGCAGTGCTCGAGGCCATGCATGCGCGCTTGCGCGAACTGGTCGCGGAGCAGGGCGGCGAGGTCGGCCTCATCGTCTATTGTCCGCATGGACCGGACGACGGTTGCGACTGCCGCAAGCCGAAGCCGGGTATGCTGCGGCAGATCGGCAAGCACTACGGGGTCGATCTGTCGGGTATCTGGTTCGTCGGCGACAGCATCGGTGACCTGGAGGCGGCGCGGGCCGTCGATTGTCAGCCGGTGTTGGTAAAGACCGGAAAAGGTGTACGTACGCTGGGCAAGCCCTTGCCAGAGGGCACCCTGATATTCGACGATCTGGCGGCAGTCGCCAGCGCATTACTTCAGTAAGGTCAGAATACATGTCGACAGTGCAGGCCATCAGAACCGTCCTCTTTTACCTGCTGCTGTCCGCCAGCGCGTTCGTCTGGGGCACCCTCAGCTTCTTCATCGCGCCGATCCTGCCGTTCCGCGCCCGCTACCGCTTCGTGGTACAGAACTGGTGCCGCTTCGCGATCTGGCTGACCCGCGTGGTCGCCGGCATCCGCTACGAGGTGCGCGGACTGGAGAACATCCCGGAAAAGCCCTGCGTGATCCTCTCCAAGCACCAGAGCACCTGGGAAACCTTCTTCCTCTCCGGCTTCTTCGAGCCACTCAGCCAGGTACTAAAGCGCGAGCTGCTCTACGTGCCGTTCTTCGGCTGGGCCCTGGCCCTGCTCAAGCCCATCGCCATCGACCGCAGCCAGCCGAAGCTGGCCCTCAAGCAACTGGCCAAGCAGGGCGACGAGTGCCTGAAGAAAGGCGCCTGGGTGCTGATCTTCCCGGAAGGCACGCGTATTCCGGTGGGGCAGATGGGCAAGTTCTCCCGCGGCGGCACCGCCTTGGCGGTCAACGCCGGGCTACCGGTACTGCCGATCGCCCACAACGCCGGGCAGTATTGGCCCAAGGCCGGCTGGGCCAAGTACCCGGGTACCATCCAGGTGGTGATCGGCCCGGCGATGCACGCCGAAGGCGAAGGCCCGCGCGCCATCGCCGAGCTAAACCAGCGCGCCGAAGCCTGGGTCAGCGAGACCATGGCCGAGATCAGCCCCATCCAGCAGCGGGTCAGCCATCCGGAGCCGTCGGTGGTCTCGTGAAGGGCCGCAAAGCCCCCTGCAAGGCGCACTGTGCGCCGATTCGATAAAAGAAGCCCCGCCATAGCGGGGCTTCTTGTTTTCACGCGAGGCGCAAAGCAAGGCCGGTTGGCAACGATCGACCGAATTGACCGGCGTCCGCTGCCCACAGGAGCGGTGCAACGCCGCCAGGAGGCCCGGGCCCAGGGTGCCAATGCCGGCGAGCAACCGGGGCTCGACCACACCTTGGCAAGGCACCCCTGGCGCCCGTATCCAGGCTACCTGGCGCAAAAAGAAAACCCCGGCGCCAGGCCGGGGTTTCCATGAGGGTCGGTCTGCCGACCTGTCACACGTCCAGGTTCGACACCGCCAGCGCGTTGCTTTCGATGAAGTCGCGGCGCGGCTCCACGGCATCGCCCATCAGGGTGTTGAAGATCTGGTCGGCGGCGATGGCGTCCTCGATGGTCACCTTGAGCATGCGCCGGACGTTCGGATCCATGGTGGTTTCCCACAGCTGCTCAGGGTTCATCTCGCCCAACCCCTTGTATCGCTGGATGCTGTGGCGCTTGGTACCTTCGGCCATCAGCCAGTCCAGGCCGTCCTTGAAGGCGCTGATCGGGCGCTTGCGCTCACCCTTCTGCACGTAGGCGCCGTCTTCCAGCAGGCTGTTCAGCTGGTCGCCGAGCAGCGACACCGAGCGGTAGTCATTGCTGGCGAAGAAGTCACGGTTGAAGGTGACGTAGCTGGACAGGCCGTGGGCCACCAGTTCCACCTCGGGCAGCCACAGGTGGCGCTCGCGGTCTTCGCGCAGGCTGGCCTTGTAGGTCAGGCCAGACTTCTCGGCGGCGGTCAGGCGCGCCTGGAACTTCTCCAACCAGCCCTGCATGGCCGACTCGTTAGCCAGGTCGTCCACCGACACGGTAGGCAGGTAGATGAAGTGCTCGGTCAGCTCCTGGGGGTACAGGCGCGACAGGCGCTTGAGGGTGGCGATCACCCCGCGATACTCGTTGACCAGTTTCTCCAGCGCTGCCCCGGACAGGCCCGGAGCGTGCTCGTTGACGTGCAGGCTGGCGTCTTCCAGGGCCGACTGGGTCATGTACTCTTCCATGGCCTGGTCGTCCTTGATGTACTGCTCCTGCTTGCCACGCTTGACCTTGTACAACGGGGGCTGGGCGATGTAGATGTAGCCACGCTCGATCAGCTCGGGCATCTGGCGGAAGAAGAAGGTCAACAGCAGGGTGCGGATGTGCGAACCGTCGACGTCAGCATCGGTCATGATGATGATGTTGTGGTAGCGCAGCTTGTCGATGTTGTACTCCTCGCGGCCGATGCCACAGCCCAGGGCGGTGATCAGCGTACCGACCTCCTGGGAGGAGAGCATCTTGTCGAAGCGTGCCTTCTCGACGTTGAGGATCTTGCCCTTGAGCGGCAGGATCGCCTGGGTCCGGCGATTGCGGCCCTGCTTGGCGGAACCGCCCGCGGAGTCACCCTCCACGATGTACAGTTCGGAGAGCGCCGGGTCCTTTTCCTGGCAATCGGCCAGTTTGCCGGGCAGGCCGGCGATGTCCAGCGCGCCCTTGCGGCGGGTCATCTCGCGCGCCTTGCGCGCGGCTTCACGGGCACGGGCGGCGTCGATCATCTTGCCGACCACGGCCTTGGCTTCGTTGGGATTCTCCAGCAGGAAGTCGGCGAAGTACTTGCCCATCTCCTGTTCCACCGCGGTCTTCACCTCGGAGGAGACCAGCTTGTCCTTGGTCTGCGAGCTGAACTTCGGGTCCGGTACCTTCACCGAGATGATCGCGGTGAGGCCTTCGCGGGCATCGTCGCCGGTGGTGGCGATCTTGAATTTCTTCGCCAGGCCTTCGGCCTCGATGTAGTTGTTCAGGTTACGCGTCAGCGCCGAACGGAAACCGGCCAGGTGGGTGCCGCCATCACGCTGCGGGATGTTGTTGGTGAAGCAGAGCAGGTTCTCGTTGAAGCTGTCGTTCCACTGCAAGGCGACTTCCACACCCACGCCGTCCTCTTCACGCTGGACGTTGAAGTGGAATACCTCGTTCACCGCGGTCTTGTTGGTGTTCAAGTACTCGACGAAGGCCTTCAGACCGCCTTCGTACTTGAACAGCTCCTCCTTGCCGGTACGCTCGTCGCGCAGCAGGATGCCGACGCCGGAGTTGAGGAAGGACAGTTCGCGGATGCGCTTGGCCAGGATGTCCCAACTGAAGTGGATGTTGCTGAAGGTCTCCGGGGACGGCTTGAAGTGAACTTCGGTACCGGAGCCATCGGTCTCGCCCACTTCGCGCAGTGGGAACTGCGGAACGCCGTGGTGGTAGACCTGTTCCCAGACCTTGTTGTGGCGACGGATGGTCAGGCGCAGCTCATGGGACAGCGCGTTCACCACCGAGACGCCCACACCGTGCAAGCCGCCGGACACTTTGTAGGTGTTGTCGTCGAACTTGCCGCCGGCGTGGAGGACGGTCATGATCACTTCCGCCGCAGAAACCCCTTCTTCCTTGTGGATATCCACCGGAATACCGCGTCCATTGTCGCGGACAGTGATCGACTCATCCGTATGGATGGTGATGCTGATTTCGCTGCAGTAACCGGCCAGCGCTTCGTCGATGGAGTTATCCACCACCTCGAACACCATGTGGTGCAGACCGGTGCCATCGTCGGTGTCGCCGATGTACATGCCGGGGCGCTTGCGTACGGCATCCAGCCCCTTCAGCACCTTGATGCTGGAAGAGTCGTACGTGTTGTTCTCGCTCATGCTTCACTCCCGATGGTCGTGGTCTGAGAGACTTTTCCATGTTCCACGTGGAACATGGATACCGGCGTATCCGTGCGCCAGCCGTCTTTCAATAGTTGCGGGTCCACGCAGGTGATGAATACCTGGCAACCCAAATCTTCAAGCAAGCGGCAAAGAGCCATTCGATGCTGCTCATCCAATTCCGAGGGCAGGTCGTCCACCAGGTAGACGCACTGTCCGCGCTTGGCGCGATTGATCAGATGGCCTTGGGCGATGCGCAGGGCGCATACCACCAGCTTCTGCTGACCGCGCGAGAGAATCTCCGCGGCGTTATGACCTGCCAACCGTATGCGAAGATCCGCACGCTGCGGTCCCGCCTGGGTGTGGCCCATCTGCTGGTCGCGCAACAGGCTGGAAGCCAGAACCTCCAGGAGGTCCCGGTCCTTGTCCCAGCCTCGGTAGTAGCTAAGGGTCAGGTCATCCAGTGAAACCAATTCGGCGAGTGTTTCCTCGAATACCGGTTTCAACGCCTGGATATAGCTTCTGCGGTAGGCATCGATCTCATCGCTGGCCAGGCTCAATTCCCGGTCCCAGGCCGCTTGCGACGCGGGGTCCAGTTTACCATGCCGGAGCCAGGAGTTCCGCTGGCGCAGCGCCTTCTGCAGGCGCTGCCAGACGGGCAGAAACCGAGGTTCCACGTGGAACACTCCCCAATCGAGGAACTGTCGGCGGATCTTCGGCGCTCCCTCGAGCAACCGAAAGCTGTCCGGGTTGATCAGTTGCAGTGGGAGAGTTTCCGCCAATTGAGCCGCACTCCGGGCGTTCTGCCCATCGATGCGGATGGTGAACTCGCCCTGGCGCTCACGGGAAATCCCCAGGTTGCTGGCGATGCCGTTGGCCAACATCACCTGGCCGAATACGGTGCAGGCCGCTTCCTCATACTGGATCACCGGCTGCAAGCGCGCACTGCGGAATGAACGCGCCAGGCCCAGCAGGTGGATGGCTTCGAGCACACTGGTCTTGCCGCTGCCATTATCGCCGTAGAGGATGTTGATGCGAGGGGAGGGGGAGAGGGTCACCGGGTGCAGGTTGCGCACCGCGGTGACCGAAACGCGGGTCAGGGACATTCAGTGTGATTAGAGGCGCATCGGCATGACGACATAGGCAGAATCGTCATTGTCGGCCTCGTGGACCAGGGCGCTGCTGTTGGAATCGGAAAGGATGAAGCGGACCTGCTCGGTACCGATCACACCCAGCACGTCGAGCAGGTAACTGACGTTGAAGCCGATCTCCAGGTTGCCGCCGTTGTACTCGACCTGCACTTCTTCCTCGGCCTCCTCCTGCTCCGGGTTGTTCGCCTGGATTTTCAGCAAACCGTTGGAAAGCTGCAGGCGAATGCCGCGGTACTTTTCGTTGGAGAGGATCGCGGTACGGCTGAAGGCTTCGCGCAGTTGCTGGCGGTCGCCGACCACCAGCTTGTCGCCACCGCGCGGCAGTACGCGTTCGTAGTCCGGGAACTTGCCGTCCACCAGCTTCGAAGTGAAGGTGAATTCGCCAGTGGTGGCACGGATATGGTGCTGGCCCAGGACGATGCCGACTTCGCCGTCCTGCTCGGTGAGCAGACGAGCCAGTTCGAGGATGCCTTTGCGCGGCACGATCACCTGGTGGCGGTCCTGCGACGGGATCTGCGCATCCAGCGAGCACATGGCCAGTCGGTGGCCGTCGGTGGCGACGGAGCGCAGGGTGCCGCCGTTCACTTCCAGCAGCATGCCGTTGAGGTAGTAACGCACGTCCTGCTGGGCCATGGCGAAGCTGGTGCGGTCGATCAGGCGACGCAGCTTGCTCTGGGCAATGCTGAAGTTCAGCGAGCCGGGACCTTCCTCTACGGTGGGGAAATCGTTGGCCGGCAGGGTGGACAGGGTGAAGCGGCTACGCCCGGCCTTCACCAGAAGTTTCTGCTCTTCGACACGGATGTCGATCAGCACGTCGTTCGGCAGGCTCTTGCAGATGTCCATCAGCTTGCGCGCCGGTACGGTGATCTCGCCGGGTTCGGCGGCATCTTCCAGTACCACGCGACCAACCAGCTCGACCTCGAGGTCGGTGCCGGTCAGCGACAGTTGCTGGCCTTCGACCACCAGCAGGACGTTGGAGAGAACCGGCAATGTCTGGCGGCGTTCCACGACGCCGGCGACCAGTTGCAGCGGTTTCAACAGGGCTTCGCGTTGAATGGTGAAATGCATGGTCTAGTCCCTTGCCTCGTGGGCTGCGTCAGGTTGTCAGGGTACGCAGCAGGTTCTTGTAGTCCTCGCGGATATCCGCGTCGGATTCCCTAAGTTGAGCGATCTTACGACAGGCGTGCAACACCGTGGTGTGATCCCGACCGCCGAAGGCCACGCCGATCTCCGGCAGGCTGTGGTTGGTCAGCTCCTTGGAGAGCGCCATGGCCACCTGGCGCGGGCGCGCCACCGAACGCGAACGCCGCTTGGACAACAGATCGGATATCTTGATCTTGTAGTACTCGGCGACGGTGCGCTGGATGTTGTCGATGCTGACCAGCTTGTCCTGAAGGGCCAACAGGTCCTTCAGCGACTCGCGAATCAGCTCGATGGTGATCGGCCGACCCATGAAGTGCGAATGGGCGATCACCCGCTTCAGCGCACCTTCCAGTTCACGCACGTTGGAACGGATGCGCTGGGCGATGAAGAAGGCCGCATCGTGCGGCAGCTCGATCTTCGCCTGCTCGGCCTTCTTCATCAGGATCGCCACCCGGGTTTCCAGTTCCGGCGGCTCGACGGCCACCGTCAGGCCCCAGCCGAAGCGGGATTTCAGCCGCTCTTCCAGGCCTTCGATTTCCTTCGGATAGCGGTCGCTGGTGAGGATCACCTGCTGGCCGCCTTCGAGAAGGGCATTGAAGGTGTGGAAGAACTCCTCCTGGGAGCGCTCCTTACGGGCGAAGAACTGGATGTCGTCGATCAACAGTGCGTCCACCGAGCGGTAGAAGCGCTTGAATTCGTTGATGGCGTTGAGCTGCAAGGCCTTCACCATGTCCGCGACGAAACGTTCCGAATGCAGGTAGACCACCTTGGCGTTCGGGTTCTTCTTCAGCAGGTGGTTGCCCACCGCATGCATCAGGTGGGTCTTGCCCAGGCCGACGCCACCGTAGAGGAACAGCGGGTTGTAGCCGTGCTTGAGGTTGTCCGCCACCTGCCAGGCGGCGGCACGGGCCAACTGGTTGGACTTGCCCTCGACGAAGTTCTCGAAGGTGAAGGTACGGTTGAGATAGCTGGTGTGCTTCAGCGCGCCTTCGACCTGGACGTTGCGCTCGGTGCGTACCGCAGGCGCGGCTCCGGCCGGCATGGCGGCGGCCAGCGGATCGATGCTGGGTTCTTCCGGCTCGTAGGGGTCGCTCGACACGCTGGGAGCCGTCGTCACTGGCGGCAGCTCTTCACGTGGCACCACCACGGGCGCGGCCGATACCGGCTGCACTGGCGCCGGCGGCGGAGCAACCGGAGGCGGGGGAGCCACGTGGGTCTGCGATGGGACGATGGCGGCGCGCGGCGTACGGCTACGCTTGCTGCCTATTAATAAGGAAAGCGCGGGCAACTGACCCTCGCCGCGTTCACCGAGCAGTTCCAGAAGCCGACCGAGGTATTTCTCGTTCACCCAATCGAGGACGAAACGGTTGGGTGCATACACACGCAATTCGTCGCCTTCGGCTTCGACCTGCAAGGGACGGATCCAGGTGTTGAATTGTTGGGACGGCAGCTCATCGCGGAGAAGATCCACGCACTGCTGCCAAAGTTCCACGGACACGGATATCCCCCAAAGATTGGAAAGGCGGCACAACGAAATAAGCGCCTATTGTAGCCGGACGGGCCGGACTTATCCACATGCCGATGCGCTGAGGCCCCAAGCAAATCAAGACCTTAATAAAAGCAGGCAGGCCGACGGACGGTCGTCCTGGACTTTGTGGATAACCCTTGCTTTGAAGGGGGGACATCCCTGCGCACAGCCGTGTGGAAAAAACCGCTGTGGATAACCATCTCGTTCATCCCCAGGCTTCGCTCAGGAAGGAAACAGCCTCGACACCGGTTCTCGACAACCTTTTGCCTGCCGGAGAAACACGCAGTTGCTGGGCTTCGTCGAGTTATGCACAGAAAAGCGCCGTCCCAAGAGCATTAACCGTTTCTATCCTTTAAAAGAAAAATGACTTCCTTGTATCTATCTATTACGTCATCGCTGGTTGGAAATTGACCTGCCCGTTCGATTTCACTAGAATCGCCGGTCTCTTTAAACGGGGTCACTGCGACCTCAAGTCGTCAACCCAGGTACCGAATCATGAAACGTACTTTCCAACCCAGCACCCTCAAGCGCGCTCGCGTCCACGGTTTCCGCGCCCGTATGGCCACCAAGAACGGCCGTCAGGTTCTGTCGCGTCGTCGCGCCAAAGGCCGTAAGCGTCTGACCGTCTGATTTATCCGGTACGGGTGGTGAGTCGGGACTTCGACCGGGACAAGCGTCTACTGACAGCCCGGCAATTCAGCGCAGTCTTCGACTCTCCGACCGGCAAGGTCCCCGGCAAGCACGTCCTGCTGCTGGCGCGCGAGAACGGTCTCGATCACCCCCGCCTGGGCCTGGTGATCGGCAAGAAGAACGTCAAGCTCGCCGTCCAGCGCAATCGCCTCAAACGCCTGATCCGCGAATCGTTCCGCCATAACCAGGAAACCCTGGCTGGCTGGGATATCGTGGTGATCGCGCGCAAAGGCCTGGGCGAACTGGAAAATCCGGAGCTGCACCAGCAGTTCGGCAAGCTCTGGAAACGCCTGTTGCGCAATCGACCTCGCACGGAAAGCCCTGCTGACGCCCCTGGCGTGGCCGACGGTACTCATGCATAGGTCGATGCCCGCGCATCCCGATCCCTGTAGTGTCATCCCCCCTTCGATGACCCGGCACCGTCGTTCCCAGCCAAGTTGTACTTCCCTAGCGTACGAGGCTATCGCGCAGCATGGCCCGCGACGCAATGGTCGCCCGAGTGCGGTTTCCTCCACTCGGCTCCATCACTGGCAATCCCGTAGCCGCGATCTGCTACTGTCAGTTTCCTTCAAGCACCGCCCTTTCTCGATGGCCGAGTAACCATGGACATTCAACGCTCGATTCTCATCGTCGCCCTTGCAGTCGTGTCCTACCTGCTGGTTCTCCAGTGGAACAAGGATTACGGTCAGCCTGAGCTGCCCGCCGCCAGCGCTTCGATGAACACCACGCAAGGCCTGCCGGACACTCCGTCCGCCTCGGGCACCAGCAGTGACGTTCCCACTGCCCAGAGCAGCGCGGCCGGCAGCGAAGCCGCCGACAAGCCGGTTGCGGTCAGCGACAAGCTGATCCAGGTGAAGACCGACGTCCTCGACCTGGCCATCGATCCCCGTGGCGGCGATATCGTCCAGCTCGGCCTGTTGCAGTATCCGCGCCGCCTGGACCGTCCGGACGTGCCGTTCCCGCTGTTCGACAACGGTCGCGAACGTACCTACCTGGCGCAGAGCGGCCTCACCGGTGCCGACGGCCCGGACGCCAGCAGCGCCGGCCGCCCGCTGTTCCACAGTGCGCAAAGCAGCTACCAGTTGGCCGACGGCCAGAACGAACTGGTCGTGGACCTGAGCTTCAGCCACGACGGTGTCAACTACATCAAGCGCTTCACCTTCCACCGTGGCCTGAAAGCCGATTGCTCGGACAAGGAAAAGGCCCAGAAGAAGATCGAGTGCATCAATGAAAACGCCTATCAGGTCGGCGTCAGCTACCTGATCGACAACCAGAGCGGCAAGACCTGGAGCGGCAACCTGTTCGCCCAGCTCAAGCGCGACGGTAGCGCCGACCCGTCCTCGACCACCGCCACCGGGGTGTCCACCTACCTCGGCGCCGCGGTCTGGACCCCGGATTCGCCGTACAAGAAGATCTCCACCAAGGACATGGACAAGGAACAGTTCAAGGAGTCCGTGCAGGGTGGCTGGGTCGCCTGGCTGCAACACTATTTCGTGACCGCCTGGGTTCCGACCAAGGGCGAGCAGCACCAGGTCATGACCCGCAAGGACGGCCAGGGCAACTACATCGTCGGTTTCACCGGCCCGACCCTGAGCGTTCCGGCGGGTAGCAAGGTGGAAACCGACCTGACCCTGTATGCCGGCCCGAAACTCCAGAAGCACCTGAAGGAACTCTCCCCGGGCCTGGAACTGACCGTCGACTACGGTTTCCTCTGGTTCATCGCCCAGCCGATCTTTTGGCTGCTGCAACATATCCACAGCCTGATCGGCAACTGGGGCTGGTCGATCATCGCCCTGACCGTCCTGATCAAGCTGGCCTTCTTCCCGTTGTCCGCCGCCAGCTACCGTTCGATGGCGCGCATGCGCGCGGTGTCGCCGAAGATGCAGGCGATCAAGGAACAGCACGGCGACGATCGGCAGAAGATGTCCCAGGCGATGATGGAGCTGTACAAGAAGGAGAAGATCAATCCGCTGGGCGGCTGCCTGCCGATCCTGGTCCAGATGCCGGTCTTCCTCTCCCTCTACTGGGTACTCCTGGAAAGCGTGGAAATGCGCCAGGCGCCTTGGCTCGGCTGGATCACCGACCTGTCGGTGAAGGATCCGTTCTTCATCCTGCCGATCGTCATGGGCGGCACCATGCTGATCCAGCAGATGCTCAACCCGACCCCGCCGGACCCGATGCAGGCCAAGGTGATGAAACTGATGCCGATCATCTTCACCTTCTTCTTCCTCTGGTTCCCAGCCGGTCTGGTGCTGTACTGGGTAGTCAACAACTGCCTGTCGATCGCACAGCAGTGGTACATTACCCGCAAGATCGAGGCAGCCGCGAAGACCGCCTGACGTCTATCGCGAAAACTGTCCACAACAAGACGCCCCCTCGAGGGGCGTCTTGCTATCCGGAGATATCCACATGCAAGCCGCCACCGAAACCATCGTCGCGATCGCTACCGCCCAGGGCCGCGGCGGCGTGGGAATCGTCCGCATCTCCGGACCTCTCGCCGGACAGATCGCAGTGGCCGTGAGCGGACGCCAGCTGAAAGCCCGGCATGCGCATTACGGACCGTTCCTCGATGCCGGTGGGCAGGTGATCGACGAAGGCCTGTCACTGTATTTCCCCGGCCCGAACTCGTTCACCGGCGAAGACGTACTCGAACTGCAGGGGCACGGCGGCCCCGTGGTACTCGACCTGCTGGTGCAGCGTTGTCTGGAACTGGGCGCCCGCCAGGCGCGACCGGGCGAGTTCAGCGAGCGCGCGTTCCTCAACGACAAGCTCGACCTGGCCCAGGCCGAAGCCATCGCCGATCTGATCGAGGCCAGCTCGGAGCAGGCCGCGCGCAATGCATTGCGTTCCCTGCAGGGCGAATTCTCGCGCCGGGTACATGCATTGACCGAGCAACTGATTTCCCTGCGCATCTATGTCGAAGCCGCCATCGACTTCCCCGAGGAAGAAATCGACTTCCTCGCCGATGGCCATGTACTGGGGCTTCTGGAAAAAGTACGCACAGAGTTATCCACAGTGCAGCGCGAAGCTTCCCAAGGCGCCCTGCTGCGCGACGGCATGACCGTGGTCATCGCCGGACGACCGAATGCCGGCAAGTCCAGCCTGCTGAATGCCCTGGCCGGTCGCGAGGCGGCCATCGTCACGGACATAGCCGGCACCACCCGCGATGTACTGCGCGAACATATCCACATCGATGGCATGCCCCTGCATGTGGTGGACACCGCAGGCCTGCGGGATACCGAGGACCATGTGGAAAAGATCGGCGTGGAACGTGCGCTGAAAGCCATCGGCGAAGCCGATCGTGTGCTGCTGGTGGTGGACGCCACCGCCCCGGAAGCAGCGGACCCGTTTTCCCTATGGCCGGAGTTCCTCGACCAGCGACCGGAACCGGGCAAGGTCACCCTGATCCGCAACAAGGCGGATTTGTCCACAGAGTCCATTGGCCTCGAGGAAAGCGCGGACGGCCACGTCACCATCACCCTCTCGGCGCGCACCGGCGCCGGCCTGGAGCTGCTGCGCGAACACCTGAAGGCCTGCATGGGCTTCGAACAGACCGCGGAAAGCGGTTTCAGCGCCCGCCGGCGCCACCTGGAGGCGCTGCGCCAGGCTGGCCAGGCGCTGGAGCATGGCCACAGCCAACTTATCCACAATGGCGCAGGCGAGCTGCTGGCCGAGGATCTGCGCCAGGCCCAGCAGCACCTGGGTGAAATCACCGGCGCATTCACCCCCGACGACCTGCTGGGTCGCATCTTCTCGAGTTTCTGCATCGGCAAGTAATGGGGCTCGGCCCACGCCGAGTTGTGGATAACCAGGGCAAGGTTCGCTCCGGTTCTGCGTACTTTCCTTTCACTGTGCCCCTTGCCGCCGGCACTCAACCACGCAGGCATGGATTGCCGGCGCGCCGCTTCGTCCCCGAGAAAACCATCTGCGCCGATGTCGGTCTGCATGGGATGGATATCCACCTGGGAGAGGTTTATGCACAGGCACCGCGCTCCGATCCGGAGTCCGCGAAGGCGCTGCGCTGTGGTCAATCTCCCTCTCGAACGGCGTATCTATCCCGTTGTCTCGCCTGGCGCTATCGCCACGCGCCGGGACGTTCCGTGCACGCAAGACAACCCGGTAAGCGATTTACCCACAAGCCTGGAAGAGATTCTGCGAAAAGAGCTGTTGCAGACCCTGGACTCCGTCGATACCGGCCAGGCGCGGCCCTCGCCTTCGGCTCCCAAGGCGTCCCAGGGCGAGCACTCGGACACTACAACATGGAGATCGTAGCCAACCTGGCGGTATGGCTCGGCGGCGAATGCCATGTCGGACAGATGATCGACTGGTTCGGCAGTTACGACCGCACTAGCGGGCTCAGTGCTCGGCTACTGCTGCGCAAACCCGCTAACGAGGGCTCCGAGCGGGATTTCCAGGTCTCCGCCAAGCGCCGCTTCGAGCGCCTGTCGTCATCCATCGATACGCTGGAAAGCGGCAACGACTGAGCCTTTCCCACGCCTTTCCACCTCCTTCTTCCTACCTGGCTGCAGTCCTGCCGCGGCCCGGATACGCTCGCCTGAAACCTGTGGAAAACCCCAGGGACAGGAGGGTAGATAAACCCGCCGAAGCTCTGTGCATAACTCCACATGTTGATAACGAGCCATTCCATCCACAGCTAAAAAACGCTTATCAACAGGGCCCAGATAGGGTTTGGGACAGCCTTATCATTCGCTACAGGCTATGTCTTTACTGGGCTCGAAGTACTTATCAACAGAAAAGCCGCTGCTAAGTAATAAACACAAGTTCTAAAAAGATATAAACATTCCTTTCCTTTTATTTTTTGTAAGCCCGCCGAGCCGTTTTGCTCCCTCGATCTGGATTGGCTATTTTTTGTCCAGGAGTCTTCATTCAGGTTCGCTAAATCCTTATACTGTCCGGCTTTCCTGAATTCCTGCTTCTGAACAGGCCGAGGTGCGTGGTGGATTTCCCTACCCGTTTTGACGTAATCGTGATCGGCGGTGGCCATGCAGGCACCGAAGCCGCACTCGCGGCTGCGCGCATGGGTGTGAAAACCCTGCTGTTGACCCACAATGTGGAAACCCTGGGGCAGATGAGCTGCAACCCCGCCATCGGCGGCATCGGCAAGAGCCATCTGGTCAAGGAAATCGACGCCCTTGGCGGCGCCATGGCCGAAGCCACCGACAAGGGCGGTATCCAGTTCCGCATCCTTAACAGCCGCAAGGGGCCGGCAGTGCGCGCCACTCGTGCACAAGCCGATCGCGTGCTCTATAAGGCCGCTATCCGCCATACACTGGAAAACCAGCCGAACCTGTGGATATTCCAGCAGGCCTGCGACGACCTGATCGTCGAGCAGGATCAGGTCCGCGGCGTAGTGACCCAGATGGGACTGCGCTTCCATGCCGACAACGTGGTCCTGACTACCGGCACCTTCCTCGGCGGACTTATCCACATCGGCCTGGAGAACTACTCCGGCGGACGCGCCGGCGACCCGCCGTCCATCGCACTGGCGCGGCGTCTGCGTGAATTGCCGCTGCGGGTCGGCCGGCTGAAGACCGGTACGCCGCCGCGGATCGACGGGCGCAGCGTGGACTTCTCGGTGATGACCGAGCAGCCGGGCGACACGCCGATCCCGGTGATGTCCTTCCTCGGTTCGAAGGAACAGCATCCCGAGCAGGTCAGTTGCTGGATCACCCATACCAACGCCCGGACCCACGAGATCATCGCCGCCAATCTCGATCGTTCGCCGATGTATTCCGGTGTGATCGAAGGCATCGGCCCGCGCTACTGCCCTTCGATCGAAGACAAGATCCATCGCTTCGCCGACAAGGAAAGCCACCAGGTCTTCCTCGAGCCGGAAGGCCTGACGACCCACGAGCTGTATCCCAACGGCATTTCCACGTCCCTGCCGTTCGACGTGCAACTGCAGATCGTGCGTTCCATCCGTGGCATGGAAAACGCCCACATCGTGCGGCCGGGCTATGCGATCGAGTACGACTTCTTCGATCCTCGCGATCTCAGGTACAGCCTGGAGACCAAGGTCATCGGCGGCCTGTTCTTCGCCGGCCAGATCAACGGCACCACCGGCTACGAGGAAGCTGGCGCCCAGGGCCTGCTGGCCGGCGCCAATGCTGCGTTGCGTTCGCAAGGCAAGGACAGCTGGTGCCCGCGCCGCGACGAGGCCTACATCGGCGTGCTGGTGGACGACCTGATCACGCTCGGCACCCAGGAGCCGTACCGCATGTTCACCTCGCGGGCGGAATACCGCCTGATCCTCCGCGAGGACAACGCCGACCTGCGTCTCACCGAGAAGGGACGCGAGCTGGGCCTTGTCGACGATCGGCGCTGGGCTGCCTTCGAAGCCAAGCGCGAAGGTATCGAACGCGAGGAACAGCGGCTGAAGAGCACCTGGGTGCGGCCGAATACCCCGCAGGGCGACGCCATCGCCGAGCGCTTCGGTACGCCGCTGACCCATGAATACAACCTGCTCAACCTGCTGAGCCGCCCCGAGATCGATTACGCCGGCCTGGTGGAGATCACCGGCGACGCTGTGGATAACCCCCAGGTGGCCGAGCAGGTGGAGATTCGCACCAAGTACGCCGGCTACATCGACCGCCAGCAGGAGGAAATCGCCCGGCTGCGCGCCAGCGAAGATACCCGCCTGCCTGTGGATATCGATTACCTGGGGATTTCCGGCCTGTCGAAGGAAATCCAGAACAAGCTGAACCAGGCCCGTCCGGAAACCCTCGGACAGGCTTCGCGAATCCCCGGCGTCACGCCGGCTGCGATTTCGCTGTTGTTGATCCACCTGAAGAAGCGTGCCTCTGGCCGCCAACTGGAGCAGAGCGCTTGATGTCTGCGGTAACCCAACACCACGCCGACGAACTCGCGCGCGGTGCTGACGAGCTAGGCGTCGCCCTCGACGCCGACAAGCAACGCCAGCTGCTGGCCTACTTGGCCCTGCTGATCAAATGGAACAAGGCCTACAACCTGACCGCCGTACGCGACCCGGACGAGATGGTTTCGCGCCACCTGCTCGACAGCCTGAGCATCGTGCCTTATGCCGAGGCTGGGGATAACTGGCTGGATGTCGGCAGCGGCGGCGGCATGCCCGGCGTGCCGCTGGCCATCCTGTTCCCGGAAAAGCGCCTGACCCTGCTCGACAGCAACGGCAAGAAAACCCGCTTCCTGACCCAGGTGAAGCTCGAGCTGAAGCTGGCCAACCTCGAAGTCGTGCACAGCCGGGTGGAAGCCTTCCGTCCCGAGAGCCCCTTCGATGGCATCGTTTCCCGCGCTTTCAGCAGCCTGGAGGACTTCGCCAACTGGACCCGCCACCTCGGTGGCCAGGAAACCCGCTGGCTGGCGATGAAGGGCGTGCATCCGAACGAAGAGCTGGCGGCACTCCCGGAGGATTTCCGGGTCGAAGCCGAGCACGCGCTGGCGGTACCCGGTTGCCAAGGTCAGCGGCATCTGCTGATACTGCGGTGCACAGCATGAGGGGGAACAGGGATAACCATGGCTAAGGTATTCGCGATCGCCAACCAGAAAGGCGGTGTCGGCAAGACCACGACCTGTATCAACCTCGCGGCCTCCCTCGTGGCGACCAAGCGCCGCGTCCTCCTGCTGGACCTGGATCCCCAGGGCAACGCCACCACCGGCAGCGGCATCGACAAGCACAACCTGGAGCACTCCATCTACGACGTGCTCACCGGCGAGTGCAACCTCGCCGAGGCCATGCAGTTCTCCGAACACGGCGGCTACCAGTTGTTGCCGGCCAACCGCGACCTGACCGCCGCGGAAGTGGTGCTGCTGGAAATGGACATGAAGGAAAATCGCCTGCGCAACGCGCTGGCGCCGATCCGCGAGAACTACGACTACATCCTCATCGACTGCCCGCCGTCGCTGTCAATGCTCACCGTCAACGCGCTGACCGCCGCCGACGGCGTGATCATCCCCATGCAGTGCGAGTACTACGCGCTGGAGGGGCTGACCGACCTGATGAACAGCATCCAGCGCATCGGCCAGTTGCTCAACCCGACGCTGAAGATCGAGGGTCTGTTGCGGACCATGTACGATCCGCGCATCAGCCTGACCAACGATGTCTCCGCGCAGTTGCAGGAGCATTTCGGCGACACCCTCTACAGCACCGTCATCCCGCGTAACGTGCGCCTCGCCGAAGCCCCCAGCTTCGGCATGCCGGCGCTGGTTTACGACAAGCAATCCCGCGGCGCCATCGCCTACCTGGCGCTGGCCGGCGAGCTGGTCCGCCGCCAGCGCGCCAAAGGCCGCGCCGCAACCGCATAAGGAACCCGCATGGCAGCCAAGAAACGTGGACTGGGACGCGGGCTCGATGCCCTGCTGGGCGGCTCGAGTCCCGCCAAACTGCAGGAAGAAGCCGTACAGGCCGACCGCCGCGAGTTGCAGCAGATCCCCCTCGACCTGATGCAGCGCGGCAAGTACCAGCCGCGTCGCGACATGGACCCTCAGGCGCTGGAGGAACTGGCGCAGTCGATCAAGGCCCAGGGCGTGATGCAGCCCATCGTGGTACGGCCGATCGGCAATGGCCGCTACGAGATCATCGCCGGCGAGCGGCGCTGGCGGGCCAGCCAGCAGGCCGGACTGGAAAAGATCCCGGCGCTGGTGCGCGACGTGCCGGACGAAGCGGCCATCGCCATGGCGCTGATCGAGAACATCCAGCGCGAGGACCTCAATCCGATCGAGGAAGCCGCTGCCCTGCAACGCCTGCAGCAGGAGTTCCAGCTGACCCAGCAGCAGGTCGCGGAAGCGGTCGGCAAGTCGCGCGCGACCATTACCAACCTGCTGCGCCTGATCGGCCTGCCGGAAGAGATCAAGACCCTGCTTTCCCATGGCGACCTGGAAATGGGCCATGCCCGTGCGCTCCTCGGTCTGCCGGCAGAACGGCAGGTGGAAGGGGCGCGACATGTTGTCGCACATGGGCTGACCGTACGTCAGACCGAAGCCCTGGTTCGGCAGTGGACGCATGCCCCGGGCAAGCCTGCGGGACCGGTCAAGAGCGACCCGGACATCGCCCGCCTGGAACAGCGCCTGGCCGAGCGCCTGGGCGCTTCGGTGCAGATCCGGCATGGTCAGAAGGGCAAGGGACAGTTGGTCATCCGCTACAGCTCCCTGGATGAACTGCAGGGCGTTCTCGCCCACATCCGTTGACACACTTTGGGTTGTAGCGGGTAGTCGGAAATCACTACCAGCCAGTTGAACAGGGGGGACTCCCCCCCTATACTCTGCGCGCTATTTTGTGGGCACTTTTTATGCCAAGTCGTTGATTTGGCAGTGCCGACACCAGAAGACTGAGAGCGCGATGGAGTCCCGCATGCCAAGTCGCCTGCCGGCATTCAGATTGCTGCTCGTCCAACTGGTAGTAGTGCTTGTTGCTGCGATCTCCCTGTGGATTTCTTGGGGACCGGTAGCCGGATATTCCGGACTGCTGGGAGGGATGATCGCCTGGTTGCCGAATTGTTATTTCGCCTTCAAGGCGTTCCGTTTCAGCGGAGCGCGGGCTGCCCGGGAAATCGTTCGCTCTTTCTATGCGGGCGAAGCCGGGAAACTGATTCTGACGGCGGTGCTCTTCGCACTGGCGTTCGCAGGCGTGAAGCCACTGATGGCGCCGGCTCTGTTCGGTGTCTATCTGCTGACCCTGATGGTCAGCTGGTGCGCACCCCTGCTGATGGGAAAAACATTTACAAGACCTTAGAGCGATTGAGGCAAACATGGCAGCAGAAACCGCTTCGGGTTACATCCAGCACCACTTGCAGAACCTGACCTTCGGGCGTCTGCCTAATGGTGATTGGGGGTTCGCCCACACCGCCGAGCAAGCCAAGGAAATGGGCTTCTGGGCATTCCACGTAGACACCCTGGGCTGGTCGGTACTGCTCGGCGTGGTGTTCCTGTTCATCTTCCGCCTGGCAGCCAAGAAGGCCACCAGCGGCCAGCCGGGTGGACTGCAGAACTTCGTCGAGGTGATGGTCGAGTTCGTCGACACCAGCGTCAAGGACACCTTCCACGGGCGCAACCCGTTGATCGCGCCCCTGGCCCTGACCGTGTTCGTCTGGATCTTCCTGCTCAACCTGATCGACCTGGTTCCGGTGGACTACCTGCCGATGCTGGCCGCGAAGATCACCGGCGACGAGCACCTGTTCTTCCGCGCGGTGGCCACCACCGACCCGAACGCCACCCTCGGCCTGTCGATCTCGGTGTTCGCCCTGATCGTCTTCTACAGCATCAAGGTCAAGGGCATCGGCGGCTTCCTCGGTGAACTGACCCTGCACCCCTTCAGCAGCAAGAACATCGTCGTTCAGATCCTGCTGATTCCGGTGAACTTCCTGCTCGAGTTCGTGACCCTGATCGCCAAGCCGGTTTCGCTGGCGCTGCGTCTGTTCGGCAACATGTATGCCGGCGAACTGATCTTCATTCTGATCGCCGTCATGTTCGGTAGCGGAATGTTCCTGCTGAGTGCCCTGGGCGTAGCCCTGAACTGGGCGTGGGCTGTGTTCCACATCCTGATCATCACCCTGCAGGCCTTCATCTTCATGATGCTGACCATCGTCTACCTGTCGATGGCGCACGAAGACAACCATTAATCGATTCGCTTCAACCTTTAACCAACACGACAAAAAGTCGGGAGGAAAAATGGAAACTGTAGTTGGACTGACTGCTATCGCCGTTGCTCTGCTGATTGGCCTGGGTGCCCTGGGTACCGCCATCGGTTTCGGTCTGCTGGGTGGCAAGTTCCTGGAAGGCGCAGCTCGTCAGCCTGAAATGGTTCCGATGCTGCAGGTGAAAATGTTCATCGTCGCCGGCCTGCTGGACGCCGTGACCATGATCGGTGTGGGTATCGCCCTGTTCTTCACCTTCGCGAATCCCTTCGTTGGTCAAATCGCCGGCTAATCACTCGAATCATTCGATTTGAGTGTTTGACGGACAACGAACGAGCGAGGTGTTGGCGTGAACATTAATGCAACCCTGATTGGCCAGTCCGTTGCGTTCTTCATCTTTGTGCTGTTCTGCATGAAGTTCGTGTGGCCTCCGGTCATCGCGGCTCTGCAAGAGCGTCAGAAGAAGATCGCTGACGGCCTGGACGCTGCCAACCGCGCGGCTCGTGATCTGGAGCTGGCTCATGAGAAAGCGGGCCAGCAACTGCGCGAAGCCAAGGCTCAGGCAGCCGAAATCGTCGAACAGGCGAAGAAACGCGCTAACCAGATCGTCGATGAAGCCCGCGACCAGGCCCGTACCGAAGGCGAACGCCTGAAGGCCCAGGCCCAAGCGGAAATCGAACAGGAACTGAACAGCGTCAAGGACGCCCTGCGTGCCCAAGTGGGTGCCCTGGCCGTCACCGGCGCAGAGAAGATCCTGGGTGCTTCGATCGACGCAAACGCGCACGAGCAGCTGGTTTCCAAACTGGCAGCCGAGATCTAAGCGAGGGCGCTATGGCAGAACTGACCACGTTGGCTCGTCCCTACGCAAAGGCGGCTTTCGAGTACGCCCAGGCTCATCAGCAACTGGCCGATTGGTCGGCTGCGCTGGGTGTGCTGGCCGCAGTGTCGCAGGACGACACCGTGCGCCAGCTGCTCAAAGAGCCTCAGCTGACCTCTTCGGCCAAGGCCCAGAGCCTGATCGATGTGTGCGGCGACAAGCTGAATGCACCAGCCCAGAACTTCGTCCGGACTGTGGCTGAGAACAAGCGGCTCGAACTGCTGCCGACCATCGCTGAGATGTACGAGCAGTTGAAGGCCGAGCAGGAAAAGTCGGTCGAGGTAGAAGTCACCAGTGCCTTCACCTTGAGCAAAGAACAGCAGGACAAACTCGCCAAGGCTCTCAGCGCCCGGCTCAGTCGCGAAGTGCGGCTACATGCGTCGGAAGACGCGAGCCTGATCGGCGGCGTGATCATTCGCGCCGGTGACTTGGTAATCGATGGCTCGGTGCGCGGCAAGCTCGCGAAACTGGCCGAAGCGTTGAAATCTTGAGTTTGAAGGGGCAGCGGCATGCAGCAACTCAATCCTTCCGAAATTAGTGAAATCATCAAGGGGCGCATCGAGAAACTCGACGTCGCCTCCCAAGCACGAAACGAAGGCACCATCGTCAGCGTGTCCGACGGTATCGTGCGCATCTACGGTCTGGCCGACGTCATGTACGGCGAGATGATCGAGTTCCCGGGCGGCGTCTACGGTATGGCGCTGAACCTGGAGCAGGATTCCGTGGGTGCCGTGGTCCTGGGTGAATACCAGGGCCTCGCCGAAGGCATGAACGCCAAGTGCACCGGGCGCATCCTGGAGGTTCCGGTTGGTCCGGAACTGCTGGGTCGCGTAGTCGATGCACTGGGCAATCCGATCGACGGCAAAGGCCCGATCGACGCCAAGGCCACCGACGCGGTCGAGAAGGTCGCTCCGGGCGTGATCTGGCGTAAGTCGGTAGACCAGCCGGTACAGACCGGCTACAAGTCGGTCGACGCCATGATCCCGGTAGGCCGTGGCCAGCGCGAGCTGATCATCGGCGACCGCCAGATCGGCAAGACCGCCCTCGCGGTCGACGCCATCATCAACCAGAAAGACAGCGGCATTAAGTGCGTCTACGTGGCCATCGGCCAGAAGCAGTCCACTATCGCCAACGTCGTACGCAAGCTGGAAGAGAACGGCGCCCTGGCCAACACCATCGTGGTCGCCGCCAGCGCTTCCGAGTCCGCCGCCCTGCAATACCTGGCGCCGTACTCCGGTTGCACCATGGGCGAATACTTCCGTGATCGCGGTGAAGACGCCCTGATCGTCTACGACGACCTGTCCAAGCAGGCCGTGGCTTATCGCCAGATCTCCCTGCTGCTGCGCCGTCCGCCGGGCCGCGAAGCCTACCCGGGCGACGTGTTCTATCTCCACAGCCGTCTGCTGGAGCGCGCTTCCCGCGTTTCCGAAGAGTATGTCGAGAAGTTCACCAACGGCGCCGTGACCGGCAAGACCGGCTCGCTGACCGCGCTGCCGATCATCGAGACCCAGGCCGGCGACGTTTCCGCGTTCGTTCCGACCAACGTGATCTCGATCACCGACGGCCAGATCTTCCTGGAATCCGCCATGTTCAACTCGGGTATCCGTCCGGCCGTCAACGCCGGTATCTCGGTATCCCGCGTAGGTGGCGCGGCCCAGACCAAGATCATCAAGAAGCTGTCCGGCGGCATTCGTACCGCTCTGGCCCAGTACCGTGAACTGGCGGCCTTCGCCCAGTTCGCCTCGGACCTGGACGAAGCGACCCGCAAGCAGCTGGAGCATGGTCAGCGCGTTACCGAGCTGATGAAGCAGAAGCAGTACGCGCCGATGTCGATCGCCGAGATGTCGCTGTCCCTGTATGCCGCCGAGCGTGGCTTCCTGCAGGACGTCGAAATCGCCAAGGTTGGTAGCTTCGAGCAGGCGTTGATCTCCTACTTCCAGCGCGAGCATGCCGCTCTGCTGGCGAAGATCAACGAGAAAGGTGACTTCAACGACGAAATCGACGCGGGCATCAAGGCCGGCATCGAGAAGTTCAAGGCCACCCAAACCTGGTAAGCCGCAGCGGGAGCCGCGAGGCTCCCGCCTGCTAACCCGATAGGTGTCAAATGGCAGGCGCAAAAGAGATTCGCAGCAAGATTGCGAGCATCAAAAGCACGCAAAAGATCACCAATGCCATGGAAAAAGTGGCGGTGAGCAAGATGCGCAAGGCACAAATGCGCATGGCGGCCGGCCGTCCCTACGCGGAGCGTATTCGCCAGGTGATCGGCCATCTGGCCAACGCCAACCCGGAATACCGTCACCCGTTCATGGTCGAGCGTGAAGTCAAGCGCGTCGGCTACATCGTGGTGAGCAGTGACCGTGGTCTGTGCGGCGGTCTGAACATCAACCTGTTCAAGTCCCTCGTCAAGGACATGAGCGGCTACCGCGAGCAAGGGGCGGAAATCGACCTTTGCGTGATCGGTAGCAAGGGCGCTTCGTTCTTCCGCAGTTTCGGCGGCAACGTCGTGGCAGCTATCAGCCACCTCGGCGAAGAGCCTTCGATCAACGACCTGATCGGCAGTGTCAAGGTGATGCTCGACGCATACCTCGAAGGCCGTATCGATCGCCTGTTCGTGGTCTCCAACAAGTTCGTCAACACCATGACCCAGAAGCCGACCGTGGAACAGCTGATTCCGCTGGTGGCCGATGACGATCAGGAGCTGAAGCACCACTGGGACTATCTCTACGAACCCGACGCCAAGTCGCTCCTCGACGGGCTGCTGGTGCGTTACGTGGAATCCCAGGTGTACCAGGCCGTGGTTGAGAACAACGCCTGTGAGCAGGCGGCCCGGATGATTGCAATGAAGAACGCTACCGACAACGCCGGCGAGCTGATCAGCGATTTGCAGCTGATCTACAACAAGGCGCGTCAGGCGGCGATCACCCAGGAAATCTCGGAAATCGTCGGCGGCGCTGCCGCGGTGTAAGAACAGGTTCAAAATTCAGAGGAACCAGACATGAGTAGCGGACGTATCGTTCAAATCATCGGCGCCGTGATCGACGTGGAATTCCCGCGCGATGCCGTGCCGAGCATCTATGAAGCCCTGAAGGTTCAGGGCGTTGAAACCACCCTGGAAGTCCAGCAGCAGCTGGGCGACGGCGTGGTTCGTTCCATTGCGATGGGTTCCACCGAAGGCCTCAAGCGTGGCCTGAACGTGGACAGCACTGGTGCTGCCATCTCCGTGCCGGTCGGTAAAGCGACCCTGGGCCGGATCATGGACGTACTGGGCAACCCGATCGACGAAGCCGGCCCCATCGGCGAAGAAGAGCGCTGGGGCATCCACCGCGAAGCTCCGTCCTATGCCGACCAGGCTGGCGGCAACGAGCTGCTGGAAACCGGCATCAAGGTGATCGACCTGGTCTGCCCGTTCGCCAAGGGCGGCAAGGTAGGCCTGTTCGGCGGCGCCGGCGTGGGCAAGACCGTCAACATGATGGAACTGATCCGTAACATCGCCATCGAGCACAGCGGTTATTCCGTGTTCGCGGGTGTGGGCGAGCGTACTCGTGAGGGTAACGACTTCTACCACGAGATGAAGGACTCCAACGTACTGGACAAGGTAGCCCTGGTATACGGCCAGATGAACGAGCCGCCGGGCAACCGTCTGCGCGTCGCACTGACCGGCCTGACCATGGCCGAGAAGTTCCGTGACGAAGGCCGTGACGTTCTGTTGTTCATCGACAACATCTACCGTTACACCCTCGCCGGTACCGAAGTGTCCGCACTGCTGGGCCGTATGCCGTCCGCGGTGGGTTATCAGCCGACCCTGGCCGAAGAGATGGGCGTTCTGCAGGAGCGCATCACCTCCACCAAGAAAGGCTCGATCACCTCGATCCAGGCCGTATACGTTCCCGCGGACGACCTCACCGACCCGTCCCCGGCGACCACCTTCGCCCACCTGGACGCGACCGTCGTACTGTCCCGTGACATCGCCTCGCTGGGTATCTACCCCGCGGTCGACCCGCTGGACTCGACCTCCCGTCAGCTCGATCCGCTGGTGATCGGCCAGGATCACTACGACACCGCTCGCGGCGTCCAGTATGTTCTGCAGCGCTACAAGGAGCTGAAGGACATCATCGCGATCCTGGGCATGGACGAACTGTCCGAAGCCGACAAGCTGCTGGTGGCGCGCGCTCGTAAGATCCAGCGCTTCCTGTCCCAGCCGTTCTTCGTAGCGGAAGTCTTCACCGGCTCGCCGGGCAAGTACGTTTCCCTGAAGGACACCATCGCTGGCTTCAAGGGCATTCTCAACGGCGACTACGATCACCTGCCGGAGCAGGCGTTCTACATGGTCGGCGGTATCGAAGAAGCGGTCGAGAAAGCCAAAAAACTGTAATCCTGTGCGCCCGGCGACGGGCGCTCATGTGAGGCAAGCGTATGGCCATAACAGTCCATTGCGACATCGTCAGCGCCGAGGCGGAGATCTTCTCCGGCCTGGTCGAGATGGTTATCGCGCACGGCGCTCTGGGTGACCTGGGTATCGCCCCGGGCCACGCGCCGCTGATCACCGACCTGAAACCGGGCCCCATCCGCCTGGTCAAGCAGGGCGGCGAGCAGGAGGTGTACTACATCTCCGGCGGTTTCCTCGAAGTCCAGCCGAACATGGTCAAGGTCCTCGCCGACACCGTGGTTCGTGCCGGCGACCTCGACGAAGCGGCCGCCCAGGAAGCCCTGAAGGCTGCCGAAAAGGCGCTGCAGGGCAAGGGCGCCGAGTTCGACTACAGCGCCGCTGCCGCGCGTCTGGCCGAAGCCGCAGCCCAGCTGCGCACCGTCCAGCAACTGCGCAAGAAGTTCGGCGGCTGATTTCCAGCCGGTACTTCTAGCGGTGTCAGGGAAAAGGGTAGCCTGTGGGTTACCCTTTTTTCGTTTTGCATCTTCACTCACAGGTTTTGCCTGTGACCACCAGGAACGGTAGTCCAGTCCATGTCCCTTGAAATCGTGATTCTCGCCGCCGGCCAGGGCACCCGCATGCGTTCGGCCCTGCCCAAGGTCCTCCATCCCATTGCCGGCAAGCCGATGCTCGGCCACGTCATCGACTGCGCGCGCCAGTTGCAGCCGGAACGGATCCACGTGGTGATCGGCCACGGCGCGGATCTGGTGCGTGAGCGGATGGCCGCCGACGACCTGAATTTCGTGCTCCAGGCCGAACAGCTCGGTACGGGCCATGCGGTGGCCCAGGCCCTGCCGTTCCTCAGTGCAGACCAGGTGCTGATCCTCTACGGCGACGTGCCGCTGATCCAGCTGGACACCTTGCAGCGCCTGCTGGCGCAAGTCACCCCGGACCAGTTGTCGCTGCTCACCGTCGACATGCTCGACCCCACCGGCTACGGCCGCATCGTCCGTGACGATCAGGGCGCGGTGCAGGCCATCGTCGAGCACAAGGACGCGACCCCGGCGCAGCGCCAGATCGGCGAGATCAACACCGGCATCCTCGCGGTGCCGGGCAAGCGCCTTGCCGACTGGCTCGGCCGCCTGTCCAACGACAACGCCCAGGGCGAGTACTACCTGACCGACGTGATCGCCATGGCGGTCGGCGACGGCCTGGTGGTAGCCAGCGCCCAACCGCTGGACGCGATGGAAGTGCAGGGTGTTAATGACCGCATGCAACAGGCCCAGCTGGAGCGTCACTACCAGCGCCTGCGCGCGGAGGAGCTGATGCGCCAGGGCGTGACCCTGCTCGATCCGCAGCGCCTGGATGTCCGTGGCGAAATCTCGGTCGGCCGCGACGTGCTGATCGACGTCAACGTGGTGCTGGAAGGCCGCGTGGTGATCGAGGACGACGTGCACATCGGACCGAACTGCGTGATTCGCGACAGCGTCCTGCGGCGTGGCGCGGTGATCAAGGCCAACAGCCACCTGGAAGGCGCGGAGCTGGGCGAGGGTAGCGATGCCGGTCCGTTCGCCCGCCTGCGTCCGGGCAGCGTGCTCGGCGCTCGGGCCCATGTCGGCAACTTCGTCGAACTGAAGAATGCCCGCCTGGGCGAGGGCAGCAAGGCCGGCCACCTGAGCTACCTGGGCGATGCCGAGCTGGGCGCCAACTGCAATATCGGCGCCGGCACCATCACCTGCAACTACGATGGCGCGAACAAATTCCGCACCGAGCTGGGCGACGATGTGTTCATCGGCTCGAACAACTCGCTGGTGGCGCCGCTGAAGATTGGCGATGGCGCGACGACCGCGGCCGGCTCCACCATCACCCATGAGGTTCCGGCGAAGAACCTGGCCTTCGGCCGCGCCCGGCAGAAGAACCTGGAAAACTGGAAGCGCCCGGAAAAAATCAAGAAGTAACGGAGCGGCACGGATGCCGAAGCCTGCGAAATGGATCGTGCTGGGGCTGCTCATAGCCGGGGCGGTGCTACCCGAATGGCCGCGGATACCCGTCGAAGGCGCCAGTGCCCGCGACTGGAATCCGCGAACCTTCTGGTTCGAGCCCTGGGGGCGCTCCGGAGTGCACAAGGGCATCGACATCTTCGCCCGCAGCGGCACCCCCGTACGCTCCGCCAGCTACGGCCTGGTGCTCTATCGCGGGGAGATCGCCCTCGGCGGCAAGGTCGTCCTGGTGCTGGCGCCCAAGTGGCGCCTGCATTACTACGCCCATCTCGATAGCCTCGACGCCTATCCGGGCCAGCCGGTCCTCGCCGGTTCCCGCCTGGGTGCGGTCGGAACCACCGGCAACGCGCGCGGCAAGCCGGCCCACCTGCACTACGCGATCATCACCTTGCTGCCCTATCCCTGGCTGGCCGACGCCAGCACCCAGGGTTGGAAGAAAATGTTCTACCTCGATCCCAATACGGTGCTGCCGAGCCGATGAAAAGTCATTGACGGAAATCGCCGGATAAGTTTTGATTCGCACACTTTTCTTTCGAAACGAAACTTAAGTGATCTCGAAACGTAATACGCCGCAACGTCGCCATGCCATCCTCGCGCTGCTTTCCGAGCAGGGCGAGGTCAGCGTGGACGCACTCGCCAAGCGCTTTTCCACCTCGGAAGTGACCATCCGCAAGGACCTCGCCGCCATGGAAAGCCACGGCCTGCTGTTGCGTCGCTACGGCGGTGCGGTGCCGATGCCCCAGGAACTGATCGGCGAAGCCGCACAGCCCGTCTCGCCCTACAAGCAGGCTATCGGTCGCGCCGCCGCGGCGCGCATCCGCGAGCATGCGCGGATCATCATCGACAGTGGCAGCACCACCGCGGCGATGATCCCCGAGCTTGGGCACAAGCCGGGCCTGGTGGTGATGACCAACTCGCTGAACGTGGTCAACGCCCTGCGCGAACTGGAGCACGAGCCGGTGCTGCTGATGACCGGGGGGACCTGGGATCCGCATTCCGAGTCGTTCCAGGGGCAGGTTGCCGAGCAGGTGCTGCGTTCCTATGACTTCGACCAACTATTCATCGGTGCCGACGGCATCGATCTCGAACGCGGGACGACCACGTTCAACGAATTGCTGGGCCTGAGCCGGGTGATGGCCGAGGTCGCCCGCGAGGTGATCGTCATGGCCGAGGCCGACAAGGTCGGTCGGCGCATTCCCAACCAGGAATTGCCCTGGAGCAGCATCCATACCCTGATTACCGACGAGCGCCTGGAACCTTCCGCGCGCGAACAGATAACCGCCCGGGGCGTCACGCTGATCTGCGCCCCGGTCGAGCCCTGAAAGGAGAAAGACCCCATGTGTGGAATCGTAGGTGCGATCGCCGAGCGCAACATCACCCCCATCCTCATCGAAGGCCTCAAGCGCCTCGAGTATCGCGGCTACGACAGCGCCGGCGTGGCGGTCTTCGATAACGAAGGCAGGCTGCAGCGCTGCCGCCGGGTCGGCAAGGTCGCCAGCCTGGAGGAAGGCCTGGCCGGTACGCCGCTGCTCGGCCGCCTGGGCATCGCCCATACCCGCTGGGCGACCCACGGCGCGCCAACCGAAGGCAACGCCCACCCGCATTTCTCCAGCGACGAACTGGCGGTGGTGCACAACGGCATCATCGAGAACCACGAACCTCTCCGTGAGCGGCTCAAGGGCCTGGGCTACGTGTTCACCTCGCAGACCGACACCGAGGTCATCGTCCACCTGCTGCATCACAAGCTGCAGTCCATCGGCGACCTGACCCTGGCGCTGAAGGACGCGGTCAAGGAATTGCACGGGGCCTATGGCCTGGCAGTGATCAGCGCGGCGCAGCCGGACCGCATCGTCGCCGCCCGCAGCGGCAGCCCGCTGGTGATCGGCCTCGGGCTTGGCGAGAACTTCCTCGCTTCCGACCAACTGGCGCTGCGCCAGGTGACCGACCGCTTCATCTACCTGGAAGAAGGCGATATCGCCGAGATCCGTCGCGACAGCGTGCGCCTGTGGGATGTCCAGGGCAACGACGTGCAGCGCGAGACCGTGCAGTACCACGAAGGCGCCGAAGCCGCCGACAAGGGCGAGTACCGGCACTTCATGCTCAAGGAAATCCACGAGCAGCCCAGCGTCGTGCAGCGCACCCTGGAAGGCCGCCTCGGGCAGAACCAGGTAATGGTGGAAAGCTTCGGCCCGCAGGCGGCGGAGCTGTTCGCCAAGGTTCGCAACGTGCAGATCGTCGCCTGCGGTACCAGCTACCACGCCGGCATGGTCGCCCGTTACTGGCTGGAAAGCCTGACCGGGATTCCCTGCCAGGTGGAGGTCGCCAGCGAGTTCCGCTACCGCAAGGTCGCGGTGCAGCCGGATTGCCTGTTCGTCACCATCTCCCAGTCCGGTGAGACCGCCGACACCCTGGCTGCCCTGCGCAACGCCAAGGAGCTGGGCTTCCTCTCCAGCGTGGCGATCTGCAACGTTGCCACCAGTTCGCTGGTGCGCGAATCCGACCTGACCCTGCTGACCCAGGCCGGCCCGGAAATCGGCGTGGCCTCGACCAAGGCCTTCACCACCCAGTTGGTCGCCCTGCTGCTGCTGACCCTGGGCATCGGCCAGGTGCAGAAGCGCCTGGCCGATGGCGTCGAAGCCGAGCTGGTGGACGAACTGCGTCGCCTGCCGACCCGGCTGGGCGAGGCGCTGGCGATGAACCGGACGGTGGAGAAGGTTTCCGAGCTGTTCGCCGAGAAGCACCACACCCTGTTCCTCGGCCGTGGCGCGCAGTTCCCGGTGGCCCTGGAAGGCGCGCTGAAGCTCAAGGAAATTTCCTATATCCATGCCGAAGCCTACCCGGCCGGCGAACTCAAGCATGGCCCGCTGGCGCTGGTGGACAGCGACATGCCGGTGGTTACCGTGGCGCCGAACAACGAGCTGGTGGAGAAGCTCAAGTCGAACCTGCAGGAAGTCCGCGCCCGCGGCGGCGAACTGGTGGTGTTCGCCGACGAAGGCGCGGGCATCGAGGCCGGCGAGGGCACCCATGTGGTGGGCATGCCGCACATCGGCGACGTGCTCTCGCCGATCCTCTACACCATCCCGTTGCAATTGCTCTCGTACCATGTCGCCGTGCTCAAGGGCACCGACGTCGACCAGCCGCGCAACCTGGCCAAGTCGGTCACCGTCGAGTAACGCCGGCCGCGTACCCGAGAAGCCGGGGCAGTCATGCGGCCCCGGCGATCGCGACGCCCGCCGTCAATCGCGCAACGGCAGCGCCTCGTCGCTCCTGCGGCTGGCGAACCAGTCCAGCACGGTGAACCAGGCGCCGATCCCCAGGCCGATGCCCAATACCCACAGGGTGGCGGGCGGCCCCTTCAGCTCCAGCAGTCGCACAGCCAGGGGCACGCTGGCGAGAATGGCGATGTTGTTGAACGTCTCGGCGAACGACAGCACCATGCCCTTGTCCGGCCCGGAGCGCGAGGCGAGTACCACCGTGCCCGCCGGCGCGCCCAGGCCCAGCGCGGCGCCCCAGGCGCCCAGGCAGAAGAGCGCCACGGGCAACGGTAGCGGCAGGAGCATGAAGGTCGACATCGATAGCACCAGGAGCGCCAGCACCAGCAGGAGCATGTCTTCGTCGCGCTTCAGGTAGCGCCGCAGGTAACCCGCGGCGAGGTTCCCCACGGCCAGGCCCACGCCGAAGGCGGCGATGCTGATGCCTATCTGCGCGGTGCTGAAGCCGTAGCGCTGGCGCAGCACCTCTCCCGAGAGAAGCAGGCCGGCGACCCCGGTGCCGTTCCAGGCACCCTTGGCGATCAGTGGCCTGAGGATGCTCCATTGCCTGCACCAGCCCAGCGCGTGGCCCTCGGCGCGCGGTGCCACGGCTTGCACGGGAAGGCGCTGGCGCGCCATCAGGAAGACCAGCACGCAACCGCACGAGACCATCAGGAAGGGCGTCGCCCAGCCGAAGAAGTCCGAGAGGAGGCCGGCCAGTGCCGGGCCGGCGGCAATGCCGAGGGTCATGCCGAGCATCACCTGGCCCATGGCACCGGCCTGTCTTTGCGGGGCGACCACCTCCGCGACCAGGGCGAAGGTGGTCGGAATGATGATTGCCGAGGCGATGCCCCCGATTACCCGCAGGACAACGGCAATTTCCAGGGTCGGGGCGATGACGATGGCCAGGGTATCGACGGCGAAGAGGATCAGGGCGAGCAGCAGCAGCTTCCTGCGTTGCATGCGGTCGGAGAAGTAGCCCAGCAACGGCGCGGCGATCGCATAGGAGAACGCGTAGCTGGAGATCAGCCAGGCGGCGCCGCTGGTAGTGGTGTGGAACGCCTGCGCCAGCGGCCCGAGCATGGAGGACAGCATGAACTCGGTCACGCCGACGAAGAACACGGCCATCGACAGGGCCAGCAGGAACAGGCCGTCGAGCTTCTGTGAAGGCGGGGAAATTTTCTGGTTCATGATGTTCTCTTTGGCTGAATGAGCGGACGAACGCCAAGGGGGCGCCGGCTCGCGGAGCCGGCGCCAGGGCCAGGGATGAACCGCTCGGGCTATGGAAGGGATGGTTGTGTGGCTGGTGCGGGAACGGCGGGGAGAAAAGAAGGGAACGAAGCGAGATTCCGGGCGCCAGTGCACGATTTCATCGAAGAAGGCTTCGGAGTATCGCCGCAAGCGGAACCGCCCGGGCTTGGGAGCGCAGGAGAAACTACCCTATCGGAACGTTAGCCGAATTTTGCTCTCCTGCCGGATATCGCGACATTCGCCCCGGTTTGGTTCCCACTTTGGATTGATACTCGGACCAGACCATACCCGGCAACAGGTCAGCGGAACGGTTTCCAGAAGCGCTCCAGCGCCGCCGCCAGCAGTTCCGTATCGCCGCGCGAGTCGCCCCAGGCGCGTAGGGAGTATTGGGTCAGCGGACCGTAGTGCCGCTCCAGGCGGCAGACTTTCTCGTCGCGCCGGCAGTTGCGGCCGACGATCCTGCCGGTCAGTACGCCGTCTACCACTTCCAGCTCGGTGGCGATCAGGTGCACGCCGAGCTTCTCGGCGAACGGCCTGAGTAGCAGCGAAGGGGAGGCGGAACAGATGGTCACGGTGCTGCCGCTGCTGACCTGGTCGGCCACCGCGGTCAATGCGTGGGGACGCATCAGTGTTTCCCAGAAGCGGTTCTGGTAGGCCAGCGCCCGTTCTTCCAGCACATGTACGGGCACATCGGTGAGGAAGGTGGCGATCAGGCGCGCCTTCAGGTCGTCGCGGCCGATACGCCGGCAGAGATAGGCCAGGCTGGGTCCTGCCATGCGCAGCATGCGGCGGACGAACACTCGGTTGCCGAAGGCGAAGCGCAGGAAGGGCACGAAGCTGTCTCGGTATGTCAGCGTACCGTCGAAGTCGAACACGGAGAGAAAGCGTACTTCGCGTGTTTCGAGGGACACGGTCTCGTTCATCGGCGTTCCTTATATCGCTTCCTTTCCTTTGACACGGACTATGCGTCGTTCCGTTATTGCAGCAAGGGAAAGTTTGTATATCAAAACTGTCAATTATTCATAGGCAGACTGGCTGCTAACCTGAATCCGAGTGTTCAGGGGTTTTGCATCGATAGATAGGAGGCTAAGTAGCCGATAGCAAAACTCTATCAAGGTACTGGACTATAGTGATTCCGTCTTGTGACCAGGAGGTTTGGCATGATTGCACAGCTCCCCTCTGAGTTGCTGTCCCTGCAACTGCCGTTGCGGATCCGCATCGGCGATGCTCAGGCGTTCGATCTGGGGCCGGATCCACAGGTAACCATGGTCATTCGCGATCCCTCGCTGCTAACCGAGATCACCCATCCCAGCCTCGATGCGCTGGGCAAGGCCTACGTCGAGAAGCGTCTCGACATCGAAGGACCGATCAGCCAGGTCATTGGTATCGGCGATGCCCTCAGCGAAGCGCTCGGCGAACCCGATGGCGGCGCGCCGCCGGTTCGCGAAAGCCACGACAAGGACACCGACGCCGAAGCCATCCATTACCACTACGACCTGTCCAACGATTTCTACCAGCTCTGGCTGGATCCGGAAATGGTCTATTCCTGCGCTTATTTCGAGACCGGCAAGGAAGACCTCGCCACCGCGCAACTGGCCAAGCTCCGTCACCTGTGCCGCAAGCTGCGTTTGCAGCCGGGCGAGAAGCTGCTCGATGTCGGTTGCGGCTGGGGGGGCCTGGCGCGCCTGGCCGCTCGCGAGTTCGGCGTCGAGGTCACTGGCATCACATTGAGCAAGGAGCAGCTGGCGCTCGGGCGGAAGCGGGTCAAGGCCGAAGGCCTGGAGGACCGGGTCACCCTCAAGCTGCTGGACTACCGCGACCTGCCGCGCGATGGTCGCTTCGACAAGGTGGTCAGCGTCGGCATGTTCGAGCACGTCGGGCACGCCAACCTGGGGCTGTACTTCCAGCAACTGTACGATGCGGTGCGTCCCGGCGGCCTGGTGATGAACCACGGCATCACCTCGCGCTACACCGACGGCCGCCCGGTGGGCAAGGGGGCCGGCGACTTCATCGATCGCTACGTGTTTCCCCACGGCGAGCTGCCGCACCTGTCGCTGGCGGTGGCGCGGATGAGCGAAGCCGGGCTGGAAGTAGTCGACGTGGAAAGCCTGCGTCTGCACTACGCCCGGACCCTGGACTTTTGGAGCGCCAACCTGGAAGCCAGGCTGAAGGAGGCGGCTCGCCTGGTGCCCGAGGAAACCCTGCGGATCTGGCGGCTGTACCTGGCCGGATGTGCCTACGGCTTCAAGCGCGGCTGGATCAACCTGCACCAGATCCTCGCCATTCGCCCCCACGAGGATGGCTCCCACGAGCTGCCCTGGTCGCGGCGCGACCTGTACGCCTGAACGCCGGCGACCGGCTCCCTTGCGGAGCCGGTCGCGCAATCGGTCCTTGCGGATTGTCCTGCGTGGCGGGGCGGTCTAGTCTGCACGAAGTCCTGCGCGGTCGAGGGAAGCCGGGACGCTTCCGCGACAGCGCGACAACAACGATAAGAACAGGAGACTTCCCATGTCGCTGAGCAGACGCTTCGGTCTTTTCACGCTTGCCGCAACGGTGACCTTCAGTACCGCGGTCTTCGCCGCGCCGACCTTCATCAATATCCTCACCGGCGGCACCAGCGGGGTCTATTACCCCATAGGGGTCGGCCTCTCGCAGATCTACGGGCACGATATCCAGGCCGCGAAAACCTCGGTGCAGGCCACCAAGGCCTCGGTCGAGAACCTCAACCTGCTGCAGGCCGGGCGTGGAGAACTGGCGCTGGCGCTGGGCGACTCGGTCGCCGACGCCTGGAACGGGGTCGCCGACGCCGGTTTCAAGGCGCCGTTGAAAAAGCTGCGGGCTATCGGCAATACCTATCCGAACTATATCCAGGTAGTGGCCAGCCAAGCCTCGGGCATCAAGACCCTGGCCGACCTGAAAGGCAAACGCATTTCGGTGGGCGCGCCCAAGAGCGGTACCGAGCTGAACGCTCGGGCGATCTTCAAGGCCGCCGGCCTGAGCTACGAGGACATGGGCAAGGTGGAGTACCTGCCCTACGCCGAGTCGGTGGAGCTGATCAAGAACCGCCAGCTCGACGCTACGCTGCAATCCTCCGGCTTGGGCATGGCGGCCATCCGCGACCTGGCCTCGACCATGCCGATCACCTTCGTCGCGATCCCGGCGGACGTGGTGGCGAAGATCGACAGCCCGGCCTACCACGCCGCGAGCATTCCCGCCGGCACCTACGACGGCCAGGAGCAGGACGTGCCGACGGTGGCGATCGACAATATCCTGGTCAGCCACTCCGGGGTCAGCGACGAGCTGGCCTACCAGATGACCAAGCTGATGTTCGACAACCTTCCGCGCCTGGTCACCGCCCATGCTGCCGCCAAGGACATCGCCCTGGACAAGGCGGCGAAGAACCTGCCGATTCCGCTGCATCCCGGCGCCGAGCGCTTCTACAAGGAGAAGGGCGTACTGCCCGAGTGAGGCCCGTTTCTCCGTAGCCCCGGTCCGTGCGGCGGACCGGGTTCCCCGCGTTTCCGGCTGTAGGGAGTCGATGCATGAGCGATCATCAGAACGGGCTGCACCTCGAGGCGGAAAACTGGCCGCGCGCGCTGTTCGCCGTGGCCCTGGCCTTTTCCGTGTTCCAGGTCGTCACCGCGGCCTTTCCCCTGATTTCCACCCAGGTCCTGCGGGCAATGCACGTCGGACTGCTGTTGCTGGTGGTGTACATCAGCTATCCCGCCTTCGGCATACGTCGCCCCTGGCAGCCGTTGGCCTGGTTGCTGGGCATGGCCGGCCTGGGCACGGCGGTCTACCAGTGGGTTTTCGAGGCCGACCTGATCCAGCGCTCCGGAGAGCTGACCCAGGCCGACATGGTCGTCGGCGTGGTGCTGATCGTCCTGGTCTTCGAGGCGGCGCGACGGGTGATGGGCATCGCCTTGCCGATCATCTGCGCGCTGTTTCTTGCCTATGGCCTGTTCGGCGAACACCTGCCGGGCGACCTGGCCCACCGCGGCTACGGCTTTGACCAGATCGTCAACCAGCTGTCGTTCGGTACCGAAGGTCTCTACGGCACGCCGACCTACGTGTCGGCAACCTACATCTATCTGTTCATCCTGTTCGGCGCCTTCCTCGAGCAGGCCGGCATGATCCGCCTGTTCACCGATTTCGCCATGGGCCTGTTCGGCCACCGGGTCGGCGGGCCGGCCAAGGTCTCGGTATTCTCCTCGGCGCTGATGGGCACCATCACCGGCTCCGGCGTGGCCAACGTGGTCACCACCGGACAGTTCACCATCCCGCTGATGAAGCGTTTCGGCTACAAGCCGGCGTTCGCCGGCGGCGTCGAGGCGACCGCGAGCATGGGCAGCCAACTGATGCCGCCGGTGATGGGGGCGGTGGCGTTCATCATGGCCGAGACCATCAACGTCCCCTACGTGGAGATCGCCAAGGCGGCGCTGATCCCGGCCTTGCTGTATTTCGGCTCGGTGTACTGGATGGTCCATCTCGAGGCCCGCCGGACCGACCTCAAGGGCCTGCCGCGCGAGCAGTGTCCGAGCGCCTGGGGTGCCGTCCGCGAGCGCTGGTTCCTGCTGATTCCGTTGCTGGTGCTGATCGCGCTGCTGTTCTCCGGGCGCACGCCGCTGTTCTCCGGAACCATTGGTCTGGCGCTGACCGCCATCGTCATCCTCGGTTCGGCGATCATCCTGCGGGTGTCCTCGCTCGGCCTGCGCATCGCCTTCTGGGTGGCGCTGGGGCTGCTCTGCGCGGGGTTCTTCCGCCTCGGCATCGGAGTGATCTTCGTTGTGATCGCGGCCCTGGCCCTGGCCTGCTGGTTCGTCCGTGGCGGCCGGGAAACCCTGCGCATCTGCGTCCGCGCCCTCGCAGAAGGTGCGCGACATGCGATTCCGGTGGGCATCGCCTGCACCCTGGTGGGAGTCATCATCGGGGTGATTTCGCTGACCGGCATCGCCACCACCTTCGCCAGCTACGTGCTCGACCTGGGACGGGAGAACCTGCTGCTGTCGCTGGTCCTGACCATGGTCACCTGCCTGGTCCTGGGAATGGGCATCCCGACCATCCCCAACTACATCATCACCAGCTCCATCGCCGCGCCGGCGCTGCTGGAACTGGGGGTGCCGCTGATCGTCTCGCACATGTTCGTCTTCTACTTCGGCATCCTCGCCGACCTCACCCCTCCGGTGGCGCTGGCCTGCTTCGCGGCGGCGCCGATCGCCAAGGAAAGGGGATTGAAGATCAGCTTCTGGGCGGTGCGCATCGCCCTGGCGGGTTTCGTGGTGCCGTTCATGGCGGTGTATTCCCCGGCGCTGATGCTGCAGGAAGGCGGTTGGGGGGCGACGCTCTATGTCACCTGCAAGGCGGTGCTGGCCATCGGCCTGTGGGGCATGGCTTCCATCGGCTACCTGCAGGGGCCGCTGGCCTGGTGGGAGCGCCTGGTGGCGTTCGCCGCGGGAGCCAGCCTGGTCCTGGCCTTGCCGATCAGCGACGAGCTGGGCTTCGTCCTCGGCGCGCTGGTGATCGGCTGGCACCTCTGGCGCCAGCGTGCGCGCGAGGCGGTGGCGTGATCGCGCTGTGCCTGGGCATGGCCGGCAGCGTCTGGGCGACGCTGCCGCTGCAGTCGTTCACCCTGGCCTGGCAACACACGGTCGAGAAGGTGCTCTGGGAAGAAGACTATCGCCTGAGCGAGCGCGGCCTGCTGCTGGAAGAGGCCCGGGTGCGGGGCAGCGGGGCGGGGATGGAGATTCCCGAGGGCGCCGTGCTGCGTGACGGCGCCTGGCATTACCACCGTGGGGTGCCGCCGCTGCAACCGTTGCGGCTGGGGCGCACACCGGAGGCCGGCGACTACCGGATCTGCCGTCAGGGGCGCTGCGATGCGCTGGCGCGCTGGATCGGTCCGCCGGACCCTGAGCGCCCGGCGGTCGAACTCTGGGCGTGTCCGATACGGGGCCCGAGCGACTGAACGTCCTGTGGATAACCCTGCGACGCCAGTCCACATCCATAAAAACGACGAAGCCGGAGCTGCTTCCGGTCATAAGGAAAACGTCCATGCGTAGCTGTATATCAGTCTTCCGGCCGGCCCTGCTGGCACTGTTCGTCTCGGCAAGCGGCTCGGCCGGCGCCGACGCGGCTGTGGAAAACCCGCGGATCGGCCGTGCCGCCGATCTCTATGAACTGATCCCGGAATACCAGCCGGACACCTACCGGAACATGGACAAGGTCTATCCGACCCGGGTTATCCACAAGGGGACCAAGGTCCGTCCGCTGCCGGCGGGTGTGGCCATCGCGCCGCGCTACCGGATCGGCGGCGAGGAATACGGCGTCGACGATTTCATGTGGCGCAACCACGTTGGCGGCGTGCTGGTCCTCAAGGATGGCAAGGTCGCCCTGGAGCGCTACGGCCTGGGCAACGACGCACGCACGCGCTGGACCTCGTTCTCGGTGGTCAAGTCGATCTCCTCGACCCTGGTGGGCGCCGCCGTGCAGCAGGGCCTGCTGGCTCTCGACCAGCCTGTGGACAAGTACCTGCCGAGCCTGGCCGGCTCCGCCTACCAGGGGGTGACGGTGGAGCAGGTCCTGCAGATGAGTTCCGGGGTCCGCTGGAACGAGACCTATCGCGATCCGAAGTCCGACCGCCGGCAGATGTTCGACGCCCAGCTCGCCGAACGTCCCGGTGGCATCCTGCGGCTGCTGGCGAGCCTGCCGCGGCAGTACCCGACCGGTACCCACTTCACCTACAGCACCGGCGAGTCGCACCTGCAGAGCGAGCTGCTGCACGCGGCGACCCGCATTCCGGTGAGCGACTACCTGTCCGAGCGGATCTGGGCGCGGATGGGCATGGAGAGCGACGGCTTCTGGCAACTGGAATCGCCGGCCGGGCAAGAGATCGGCAGCAGCGGCTTGAGCGCGACCCTGCGCGACTATGGCCGCTTCGGCCAGTTCGTCCTCGAGGATGGGGTGATCGATGGCGAACGTATCCTTCCCGAGGGTTGGGTCGATCGTGCCAGTCGCGTCGAGGCTTCTTCCCACCTGGCCCCGGGCAAGCTCTACGATGGCGAATACGCGCTCGGCTACGGCTACCAGTGGTGGACCTTCCCGGTGGGCGCCAAGGCCCTGCCCGAGCATGACGGCGGGGCCTTCGAAGCCCAGGGCATCTTCGGCCAGTACCTCTACATCAACCGCAAGGAGAAGATCGTGGCGGTGGTCTGGAGCGCCTGGCCGAAGCCGGAGATGGACGATCGCGAGGAGGAGACCTATGCCTTCCTTGGCGCGGCGGTGAAAGCCCTGCGCTAGGGCCGTGGGCGAGCGGATATCCACAGCAGGCTGTGGACAGGTCTTCAGCGGGAAAACCGCAGGGGCAGTCCCTGGCAATCGTCGGACAGGCGTCCCGCGTGCCAGGCGAGCTGCCCGGAGACGATGGTGGTATCGATCCGATGGTGGAATGCCCGGTGGCGGAACGGCGTCCAGTTGCAGCGCGACAGCAGCGGCATGGCGCTGGCCAGCGCCGGGTGCTCCAGTTCGCTGACCAGCACCAGGTCGGCCCAGTAGCCTTCGCGGAGGAAACCGCGATCGGCGATGGCGAACAGTTCGGCGACCCGGTGGCTGGTCTTCGCCACCAGGGTGGCCAGCGACAGCCAGCCTTCGCGGACCAGCTCTAGGAGTGCCGGCAACGCATGCTGGACCAGTGGCAGGCCGGCCGGCGCCTGTGGATAAGCCTGCTGCTTCTCGGCCCAGGCGTGCGGCGCGTGGTCGGTGCCGATCACGTCCAGGCGGTTGCCGGCCAGCGCCCTGCGCAGGGCGTCGCGGTCCTCGCGGCTCTTGATCGCCGGGTTGCACTTGAGCAGATGGCCGAGGCGGGCGTAGTCGCTGTCGTCGAACAGCAGATGGTGGACGCAGACTTCCGCGGTGATGCGTTTCTGGCACAGCGGCTTGTCCTCGAACAGGGCCAGTTCACGCGCTGTGGATAAGTGCAGGACATGCAGCAGCGTGCCATGCCGTTGCGCCAGTTCCACCGCCAGGGCGGTGGAACGGTAGCAAGCCTCGGCGTCGCGAATGCGCGGGTGGGCGGCTGCCGGAATACGTTCACCGAAGCGTTGTCGCCAGCGCGCGAGGTTGGCTTCGATCCGCGGCGTGTCTTCGCAATGGCTCAGCAGCAGGGTCGGAACGCTGGCGAACAGGCGCTCCAGGGTCGGCAGGTCGTCCACCAGCATGTCGCCGGTGGAGGCGCCCATGAACACCTTCACCGCGGCGACATCGCGTGGATCGAGGGCGGCCACGGTGTCGAGGTTGTCGCGGCTGACGCCGAAGTGGAAACCGTAGTTGGCCACGCTATGGGCGGCGGCGAGGCGCTTCTTTTCCGCCAGCGCTTCGAGGCTCAGCGTCGCCGGGCGGGTATTGGGCATGTCCATGAAACTGGTGATGCCGCCCGCCACGGCGGCGCGGGATTCGCTGGCGATCGAGCCCTTCTGTGGATAACCCGGCTCGCGGAAGTGCACCTGGTCGTCGATCATTCCCGGCAGCAGGTAGCGTCCGGCGGCATCGATCTCCCGGCTGGCGCCGCAGTTTTCCAGGCAGCCGGCGATGCGTTCGATGCGACCGTGGCGGACCAGCAGATCGCCTTCGCGTACCTGCCCCTCGTTGACCATCCGGGCATTGCGGATCAGCAGGCTTTGCATGTTCAGAACTCGTTCTGCAGTGACTTGTAGCCGCGTACCAGGTCGACGTTGGTGCGCGCCACGTCTTCCGAGAACTCGCTGGCGGAAACGCTGACCCGCGGCATGCTCGCCAGGTCGGTGCGCGGACCGATGCGCTCGGTGGACGGGACGTAGAAACCCGCTGGCAGGTCGCAGCCGTCGACCACCGCGTTGTGGCGGACCACGCAGCCATCGCCGACCCGGCAGTTGAACAGCACGCTGTTGAAGCCGATGAAGACCCGGTCGCCGACTTCGCAAGGACCGTGGACGATGGAGCGGTGGGCGATGGAGCTGTGCTCGCCGATGGTCACCGCGGCACCCGACTTAGAATGGATCACCACGCCGTCCTGGATGTTCGAGTTGGCGCCGATCACGATCGGTTGCATGCCGCCGTCGGCGTCGACTTCGTCGGCACGGATCACTGCGTAGGGACCGACGAAGACGTTGGCCTGGATGATCACCTTGCCGCAGATGATCGCGGTCTTGTCCACATAGGCCGATTCGTCGATCACCGGCAGGTCGCCGGAGGGATTCTTGCGGATCATGCGGCACCTCGTTGCCAGTGGCTTTCGGCGACGGCGTCGTGGGCATGCAGGCTTTCCGCATGGACGACCCGTATGGAGAACCGGCTCGCCTGTGGATAACCCTGCAGGGCGCGGTGCAGCCGGCGCACCGCGTCTTCGCAGAACATCAGGTTCTGTCCGTTGGCGAGGGCGAAGGCCTGCTCGTCGGCGCGTTTCACCGCAGTCTGCACCGCGGTGCCGAGGGCGCTTTCGCCGAGATCCGCCAGCTCTTCCAGGGGCAGTCCGATGCAGTCTTCCGCCAGGCCGATGCGCAGGTGCGCGCTGCTGCGCTGGCTGTGCGGGGTGGCGACGATGCCGGCGCTACTGCCGAGCCAGGCGAGCACGCTGGCATGATCGAGCGGCTGTCCGGCGAAGTCCTGGTCGAAGCGCTCCTGGATCAATTGCCGGGCCAGTGCCGCCGAACAGGGGCAGGTCGAGGAGTAGGTCAGCTCGAGATGGACTTCGGCCTGGAAGTCATCGCCTTCCAGGCGCGTGTCCAGCACCAGTGGATAACGTTTCCAGCCGCTCAGCGGGCTGACCAGCGCCGGACGCCGCAGCAGCGGCGCGAGGCGCAGGCGCAGGTAGGCGCGACGCGACAGGCCGGCGTGGCTGTCGAGGAAGCGTTGCAGGACGGCGCGCAGGCGGGAAAGGTCTAGCTCGCCCTGTTCCAGTTCGGCCAGCGCCAGGTAGAGGCGCGACATATGGATGCCGCGGGCCTGCGGGTCGTCCAGGCTGACACCGGCATCGGCTTCGGCGGCGACCCTCTGCCCGCCGATCTGCACGGGGAGGGCGATGCCCTGCATGCCGACCCAGTCCAGGGGAAGATCGGCGGTGGTGGTCTGGCGGGCAATATCGGGAAGCGTCAAGGCATTCATGGAGAACTCGAAGAAGGGCAGGCAAGGCCTGGAAATGGCTTGAATGTTATAATATAACGTATTAGCTAATGCCGACCCTTGCAATCGGGTATTTCGTCGATGAAGCGCCGTCGCCTCCTGCAAAGCCTGCTCGCCGGCCTGGCCCTCCAGCCGTTCCTGGCCGCCAGCGCCAATGTACGAATCCGCCAGGCCCGCGCCTGGAATTCCTCGGAAAGCTGGCGCCTGGTGCTGGAACTGGACGGTCCGCCGCGTTATCGAACCTTTTCCCTGCAGGCCCCCGAGCGGTTGATCCTCGACCTGCCCGACGCGCAATTGCTCGCAACGCTCTCCGAGCTGCCGCTGGACGGCCCCGTGCGCGCCATCCGCAGCGGCCAACTGGGTGGCGGCGGGACGCGCATCGTCCTCGACCTGCGCCAGGCGGTCAGGCCGCGCAGCTTCGCCCTGGAACCGCAGGCAGGAAAGGGCCATCGCCTGGTCCTGGACCTTTATCCACAGGCGCTGGCGGCTCCCCCCGAGCCGATGCTGGCGCTGGCCCGCCCGCTACCCTCGACGGGCCGCGACATCCTCGTGGTGGTCGATGCCGGCCATGGCGGCAAGGACCCCGGCGCGGTCGGTAGCAAGGGCGAGCGCGAAAAGGACGTGGCGCTGGCCATCGCCCGCCTGCTGGCGCGGCGGATCGACCGCGAGAAAGGCTTCAAGGCGCGCCTGGTGCGCAACGGCGACGTGTTCGTCCCGCTGCGCAAGCGGCCGGAAGTGGCTCGGCGCTACAACGCCGACATGTTCGTCTCGGTGCACGCCGACGCGGCGCCGCGACTGACCGCCTCCGGCGCATCGGTATATGCCCTCTCCGAGCATGGCGCCAGCTCGACCATGGCGCGCTGGATGGCCGACCGCGAGAACGGCGCCGACCTGATCGGCAACAGCGGCAACCTGCCGCTACAGGGCCGCGACAAGGTACTCGCCGGGGTGATCCTCGACATGGCCCTGAGTTCGACCATCGCCAGCAGCCTGGACCTCGGCCACAGCGTTCTCGGCCAGTTGTCGGACGTCACCGCGCTGCACCAGAAGCGTGTCGAGCAGGCCGGCTTCGCCGTGCTCAAGTCGCCGGACATCCCTTCGATCCTGGTGGAGACCGGCTTCATCTCGAATCGCGGCGATTGTCGCCGGTTGATGGACGAACGCCATCGCCAGCGCCTGGCCGAGGCGATCTTCGCTGGCGTGCAGGGCTACTTCCGGCAACGCCCTCCCGCCGGCAGCTACCTGGCGGCGCTCAGCGCGCAGCCTCCCGGCTAGGGCCTTCGCTGCAGCCGCTGACCCGCCCGCAGGTCAGGCGTTGGCGCTGGCCCGATGAACTGCTCAGGCGGCTGACGCTGGTCCAGCCGATGTTGCGGCTGAGGCCGACCCAGATTTCCCCGTCGCTGGCGATGCCGCTGAAGAAGGTCAGGCGCCCGTAGCGCGTATTGGTCTGGGCCCAGCGTCGTCCGCTTGCCGCGTCGTATCCGCGCAGCCAGGTGTCGTTGCCGCCGGTGGCGACGCTGTAGTGGTTGCCCAGCCGATCCATGCAGGCCAGAACGGTGCGCAGGTAAGCGCATTCCGCCGGGCGGGTGCCGGGAAGAAAGCCCTGCGCCTGTGCCGCCGGAGCGAGCAGCAGGAGGGCCAGGCAGTAAAGGTGGAGGACGCGGCGCATCGGTGGATCCCGGGATGACGTGGGCCCAGGGTAGCCGGAAGGCGATTGGCGGGCCATCGATTGTGGTGTTAACTGTTATAGTATAACGTTTTAAATTTCCCAGGTTCAGCCCATGACCGAACAGGAACTGCTTGCCCAGCCCGACGCTGCCTACATGGACGAAGCCCAGCAGGACTTCTTCCGCGACCTGCTGCTGCGTCAGCGCCAGGAACTTCAGGCGCGCATCGAAGGCGAATTCGGCGAGCTGCGCGATCTCGAACGCCCCAGCGACGAGGCCGACCTGGCTTCCCGCGAGGAACAGCGGCAATGGCAACTTCGCCTGCTGGAGCGGGAGAAGAAGCTGCTCGACAAGATCGACGAAGCGCTGGAGCGCCTGGCCCGCGGCGACTACGGCTGGTGCCAGGAAACCGGCGAGCCGATCGGCCTGCGCCGCCTGCTGTTGCGTCCCACCGCCACCCTCTGCATCGAGGCGAAAGAGCGCCAGGAGAAGCGCGAACGCCACGTGCGGCACAACTGAAGAGGTTACCAACCGTGAACCAACGCCTACCTGTCACCGTGCTGTCCGGCTTTCTCGGCGCCGGCAAGAGCACGCTGCTCAACCATGTGCTGAAGAACCGCGAGAACCGCCGGGTTGCGGTGATCGTCAACGATATGAGTGAAATCAATATCGATGGCAGCGAAGTCCAGCGCGATGTCAGCCTGAACCGCGCTGAAGAGCGCCTGGTGGAGATGAGCAACGGCTGTATCTGCTGCACCCTGCGCGAAGACCTGCTGGAAGAGGTCGGCCGTCTCGCCCGGGAAGGCCGCTTCGACTACCTGCTGATCGAGTCCACCGGGATTTCCGAACCGATGCCGGTGGCCGAGACCTTCACCTTCCGCGACGAGCTGGACCGCAGCCTGTCCGACGTGGCGCGACTGGATACCATGGTCACGGTGGTCGACGGGATGAATTTCCTCCGCGACTACCAGGAGGCCGCCAGCCTGGCCAGCCGTGGCGAAACCCTCGGTGAGGAGGATCAGCGCTCGATCACCGACCTGCTGATCGACCAGGTCGAATTCGCCGATGTGATCCTGGTCAGCAAGATCGACCTGATCTCCAGCGAGCAGCGCGAGGAACTGCTGGCGATCCTGCGCCAGCTCAATGCCGAGGCGGAGATCCTGCCGATGGTGATGGGTCAGGTGCCGCTGGCGAAGATCCTCGATACCGGTCGCTTCGATTTCGATCGCGCGGCGTCCGCGCCGGGCTGGCTGAAGGAACTGCGCGGCGAGCACCTGCCGGAAACCGAGGAATATGGCATCGCCTCCATGGCCTACCGGGCGCGCCGTCCGTTCCACCCCGCGCGCTTCCACGCCTTCCTGCACAATCCGCTGAAGCAGGGGCGGCTGCTGCGCTCCAAGGGCTTCTTCTGGCTCGCCAGCCGGCCCCGCGAGGCTGGCAGCTGGTCGCAGGCCGGCGGCCTGATGCGCTACGGCCTGGCGGGCCGCTGGTGGCGCTTCGTGCCGACCGGACAGTGGCCACAGGACGAAGAGGGCCTGCGGGCGATCATGCGGCACTGGGAGGAAGGCGTCGGCGACTGTCGCCAGGAGCTGGTTTTCATCGGCCAGAACCTGGACTTCACGGCCCTGCGCGCAGCCCTCGATGCTTGCCTGCTGGATGATGCCGAGATGAACCTGGGCATTCCGGGCTGGCAGGGCCTGGACGACCCCTTCGAGGACTGGGGGCACGCCGCATGAGCGCACTGCCACAGGAAAGTCCGTTGCCGCGCCAGGCGTTCGGCGAAGACCCCCAGGTGCTGGCCGAGGTGCTTCGCGACGGGGTCAACCTGGCGGTCTGGACACGCCGGTTGAACCCGGCGCTGCGCGACTTCGCCGCCGCCTTAGTACGCAACCGGCCGGGACTGGCGCTGAGCCAGACGCTGGAGATGGAAGAGGAACGGCTACCCGCCTTGGACGGCCTGCTCGACGCGCGGCAACTGCCGGGACAAGCCGATTTCCTCGACGACCTGGGCTGGCTGGTCGAGGCCTTCTTTTGCCTGACCGGGGCGCGGCGTATCGGCCTGCGCCTGCGCGTTCTGGATAAACCGATGTGCCCGCGTTTCCATGTCGACCACGTGCCGCTGCGGCTGGTCACCACCTACCAGGGCGCTGCCAGCGAATGGCTGGACGAGTCCGGCCTGGACCGTCGGCTGCTTGGTGGAGCACAGGCGGAAGTTGTCGATGAACAGCTTATCCATAGCTTGTCCACAGGCGACGTGGCGCTGCTCAAGGGCGAACGCTGGGAGGGTAACGAAGGTGCCGGACTGGTGCATCGCTCGCCGCGAGCGGAGCCCGGGCTGGCGCGCCTGCTGTTGACCCTGGACTGGCTTGCCTGAGCCTGTGGACAAGTGTCTTTCGAGGAATAAAAAAAGGCCATCCGCAGATGGCCTATCACCAAAAAGTCGTCCTACCTTGGGGATGGGGACGAAGGGTGCTGAGGTACCCGACTCCCATTTAGCCCGGACGCTGTGACAGGCTGATGACGCGCTCAGGGCTTTTTCGCGGCGCTAGGCTCTTCCCAGCGGCCTTGGCTCTGGCTGGCGCAGAACGGCTCCAGGTAGCGTGCGTCGGTCGCTATGCCGTAGTAGAAGATGTCCTGCCGATAGGGCGCATTGGGTACCCTGGCGTCGCGGCAGACACCGAAGGCGCCCGTCGGACACTCCTCGGCGAACGCCACCTCGACCTTCTGGCCCTGCAGTTGTGGCTGGCAGAAGCCTTCGCGGAACAGCTTGGCCGGGATGCTGCGGTTCTGCTGGCAGACCTTCACATCGAGATTCTTCGCCTGGCTATGGACGATGCAGGCTTCGGCCAGGGCCAGGCCCGGCAGGCAGGACAGGAAGAACAGGAACGGACGCATGCGAGGACTCCATTGCAGACGGGCGCGACTCTAGCACGGGGCCTGGCTCCCCGCAGGCAAGGACCGCATTGATCCACAGGCTTTCACATTCCGGTTGCGCAGATGCTTCGAGAGATACCCACACACCTGATCGGCGGCCCCCTGGGGGCCGGCAAGACCAGCCTGATCCGCTCGCTGCTGGCGCAGAAGCCGGCGGGCGAGCGCTGGGCGGTGCTGGTCAACGAGTTCGGCGAGATCGGCCTGGATGCCGCGCTGCTGGCCACGGACGTCGAGGGCGTGGCCATCGGCGAGGTGGCGGGCGGGTGCCTCTGCTGCGTCAATGGCGTGCCGTTCCAGGTGGGGCTCGGTCGCTTGTTGCGTCGGGCACGACCGGACCGGCTGTTCATCGAACCCTCCGGGTTGGGACATCCGCTGGCGCTGTGGAAACAGCTGCAGGCTCCTCCCTGGTCCGGCGTCCTGGCCCTGCAACCCCTGGTAGTGGTGCTGGATGCCGCCGCGCTGGCCTCCGGCCAACCGCTGCCGGAGGCACAGGAACAGGCGCTGGAAGCGGCCGGCATGTTGCTGCTGAACAAATCCGAAGCGCTCGACGCGACGCAGCGCTGCGCCGTGCGCGCGCGCCTGCCGGTCCTGCCGTTGCGCTGGAGCGTGCGCGGCCACCTGGCATTGCGCGATCTGCCGACCAGCGTTGCCGGGGAAGGTAGCGCGACGACCTGGGCGGCCCTGCCGGACGCGCCTGCTCAGTTGGGAACGGTGCTGCCCGCCGAGCGACCGCTGCGCGCCGTGCGCGAGCAGGACGGCCAGTTGGCCATCGGCTGGCGGCTGGCGCCGTCGGTGCGTTTCGATCGGGTCGCAGTGGACGCCTGGCTGAGCCGTTTGTCCGGACTGCGGCGGGCCAAGGCGGTGCTGCATTGCGCGGACGGTTGGTATGCAGCGAATGCCGCGCCGTTTGTGGATAACTGGGGCAAGTCCTCGTGGCGACGGAATAATCGGCTGGAACTGATCCTCGCCGCAGGCGCGGATGAAGAGGCGCTCGAAGAGGCGTTCCTGGCGTGTCGGATGGTCGCGGAATGATCCGCCAAGGTTGCCCTGAGGACGCGACTGAATGATAATAATTATCAGAAGACTCTACTTCCTTACCTTTCACTTCTCCGCAGGTCGCCCTCATGTCGCCACAGCCTTCACGGTCGCCTGACCGTTTTTCGCTGGCCGCGCTCGCCGAAGACCATCCCACCGCTCCTGCCCAGGGAGACGAAAGCGAGTCCCTGCCATGCGTGAATGCCCAGCGCGGAGAGCCCAACCTGCGCGTGGTGGACTGCTCCGGTGCGCGCCGCGACGAGGAAGTGGCGGTCGAGGAAGTGCTGATCCCCTACGCCCATGGCAGCGATCCCGAAGACGTCCCCGGCGAGCCGCCCAAGTCGCGCTGGTGGTTGTCCTCCGGCGCGGCGGTGGCGATGCATGTGGCGATCATCGGTGCGCTGGTGTGGGTGATGCCGACCCCGGCCGAACTCAACCTTGGCCACGGCGAACTGCCGAAGACCATGCAGGTGAATTTCGTCCAGCTCGAGAAGAAGGCCGAGCCGACCCCGCAGCCGCCGGCTGCCGCGCCGGAACCGACGCCGCCGAAGATCGAGGAACCCAAGCCGGAGCCGCCGAAGCCGAAGCCGGTGGAAAAACCCAAGCCCAAGCCGAAACCCAAGCCCAAACCGGTGGAAAACGCCATTCCCAAGGCCAAGCCGAAGCCGGAACCCAAACCCAAGCCGGAACCCGAGCCGAGCACGGAAGCATCCAGCCAGCCCAGCCCGTCCAGCGCCGCGCCGCCGCCCGCGCCTACCGTCGGGCAGAGCACGCCCGGCGCGCAGACTGCGCCCAGCGGCTCGCAAGGCCCGGCCGGCCTGCCCAGCGGCAGCCTCAACGACAGCGACATCAAGCCGTTGGGCATGGCGCAACCGGTCTATCCGCGGATGGCCCAGGCACGGGGAATTCAGGGCCGGGTGAAGGTGCTGTTCACCATTACCACCGATGGCCGCATCGACGATATTCAGATACTCGAGTCGGTGCCGTCAGGCATGTTCGACCGTTCGGTGCGCCAGGCCATGGCCAAGTGGCGTTTCGAGCCGCGTGTCAGCGGTGGCAAGATCGTCGCCCGCCAGGCGACCAAGATGTTCTTCTTCAAGATCGAGAAGCGCCGCTGAGGCGGTTCGCCGACAACGAAAAGAGCCGCGCCTTCGAGCGCGGTTTTTTTATTCCCGGTAGGTCTCGCAGACGGGGCCTCGCTGCCTGGGGACGGCAGGCCCCTTGCGCTGTTCCGCCGTGGGAACGCGAGGAGATCGGCGTTTACGCGCCAAGGTTCCAGCCCCGCCGGAATGACGAGCCGCAGGGTGAATAACCGCTTGCGGTTATCCGCCGTGGAACGCAGGGGCACCGGCGGATTACTCCGCCGGCGTTGCGCGCCCCAGGGTTCCGGTCGGGATGCCGTGCCGTGGACCAACAGCCGGCGGGTGTGGGGAAATCGGTTGCCGCGCCAAAAAGCAGGACGGCGACCCGAAGGTCGCCGTCCTGTGGATAAAAAGGCCCGGAGTGTGTCGGGGCCATGAGCACGAGGCTCAATCAATCGGTCGTGATCTTCGAGTGCTTCTGGGTGTCCTTCATGAACACATAGACCAGCAGCGAGCAGGCGATGCAGGCGGTGACGTACCAGTAGAAGCCGCTCTCCAGGCCGACGCTCTTGAACCACAAGGCAACGTATTCGGCGGTGCCGCCGAAGATCGACACGGTCAGGGCATACGGCAGGCCGACGCCCAGGGCGCGGATCTCGGTGGGGAACAGTTCGGCCTTCACTACCGCGTTGATCGAGGTGTAGCCGCTGACGATCACCAGCGCCGCCATGATCAGGAAGAACGCGCCCCACCAGCTGTCGACGCTGTGCAGGGTGCTGAGGATCGGGTAGGTGAAGACGGTGCCGAGTACGCCGAAGGCGATCAGGATCGGCCGCCGGCCGATCTTGTCGGAGAGGGCGCCGACGATGGGCTGCAGCAGCATGAAGAGGAACAGGGTGGCAGCCGAGATCATGGTCGAATCGGTCTTGCTCATGCCTACCGTGTTCACCAGGTACTTCTGCATGTAGGTGGTGTAGGTGTAGAAGGCCAGGGTGCCGCCCATGGTCAGGCCGACCACGGTCAGCACTTCCTTCGGGTGGCGCAGCAGGGTGCGCAGCAGGCTTTCCTTCGGCTCTTCCTTCTTCTTCGAGAAGGACTCGGTCTCTTCCATGCCGCGACGCAGGAACATCGCCACCACTGCGCACAGCGCGCCGATGAAGAAGGGGACGCGCCAGCCCCAGCTTTCCAGTTGTTCTACGGTCAGGGTCTGTTGCAGGACGATCAGCACCGCCAGGGCGATGAGCTGGCCGGAAATCAGGGTCACGTACTGGAAGCTGGAGAAGAACCCGCGCTGTTCCTTGTTCGCCATCTCGCTCAGGTAGGTGGCGGAGGTGCCGTATTCGCCGCCGACCGACAGGCCCTGGAGCAGGCGCGCGACCACCAGCAGGATCGGCGCGGCGACGCCGATGGTTTCATAGCTGGGGGTCAGGGCGATGATCAGCGAGCCAAAGCACATCAGCAGCACCGAGGCCAGCAACGCCGCCTTGCGGCCCTTACGGTCGGCATAGATACCCATCAGCCAGCCACCGATCGGGCGCATCAGGAAGCCCACGGCGAAGATAGCTGCGGTGTTCAGCAGTTGGGCGGTCATGTCGCCCTGGGGGAAGAATGCCTTGGCGAAGTACAGCGAGAAGGCGGCGTAGACGTACCAGTCGTACCACTCGACCAGGTTGCCGACGGAACCGCTGAAGATCGACTTGATGCGTTGCGAAGTGGTGCGGGGCTGGGCAGACGCGGAAATGGCGTTGGCGCTTTCCATCGTGTTTCCTCTTTTCGTTGTTGTCTTGGATGTGCTGATCAGGGCGCAGCACACCGGCACATCGCGAGGGCGACGTATTGGATGGCTCGATAGCAGGTGCCGTGCCAACGCGGGAAAGCCGCGTGGGGACTGGGTTGGAAGAGGAGCGGGGTGGCCTTGGCCGAGCGGGAGTCCGCCGACCGGGAGAGTGGATAAGCGGAAATCCGCCGATCCTTCAGGGCAAAGGGTCCGATAGCGACATCAGGTGCAGGCGAGGGCGAATAACCGCAGCGTGGTTATCCGCCGATTCGACGGCAGGCCGGGATCGCTTGGCTCTCAGTGGCTGCCCTTTTCCTGGTCGAGGGTTTCCATCAGGGCGATCTGCATCCGCGAATGCACGCGGATCAGCCAGCGCCAGAGCACTGCGATCACCAGGCCGGCGACCAGCGCCACCACGATCAGCAACTCGCCCGGCGGCAGGATGCTCGAGCTGAGCGCAGCCAGCAGCACCATCATGCCGGCCAGCGACAGCAGCGGGATGATCTCGGAGATCACCCGACGTACCCGCGCCGTATGGCGTCCGGCTTTCTCCGGCTTGACCCCGAGTTCGGCCAGCAGCATCGACAGAGCCTTGAGCTTGCGGTACGCGGCGATCAGGAAGGCCAGCGAGACCAGCAGCGCGCCGCCCCAGATCAATGCCTTGTGCAGTCCATCGTAGGCGACCCACTGGCTCATCCAGGCGGAAAGCGTATCGGCGAAATAACCGCCGGCGAGGAAGATCGCGATCACCAGCGCCAGGTTCACCCCGACTTGCAGCAGGATGCGCCGGATCATCGCCGCCAGCACCGCACGGTCGCCCTGCGGCTGGATGCTGCGCAGCCAGTCGCCGTAGTGGCCGAAGATCCTCGCCATGCGCTGCGGCATGGCGTTGGCCAGGTGCTGCGAGAGCGGATCGGCGGCGCGGATCAGGTACGGGGTGAGCAGGGTGGTGATGGCCGAGACCGCTACCGCCACCGGGTAGAGGAAGTCACTGGTGACTTTCAGGGTCATGCCCAGGGCGGCGATGATGAAGGAGAACTCGCCGATCTGCGACAGGCCCATGCCGACCCGCAGCGAGGTGCGTCCATCGTTGCCGGCGATGAACGCGCCCATGCCGCAGGAAAACATCTTGCCGAGCACCACCGCGACGGTGATCAGGGCGATCGGCCAGGCGTACTCGACGAGGATCTTCGGATCGATCAGCAGGCCGATGGCGACGAAGAAGATCGCACTGAACATGTCACGGACCGGCTCGATCAGCCGTTCGATCTGCACCAACTGGCGCGACTCGGCCATGATCGCGCCGATCAGGAAGGCGCCGAGCACCATGCTGTACTCCAGCTTCACCACCAGCAGGCAGAAGCCGAAGCACAGGCCGAGCACGGTGACCAGCAGCATCTCGTTGCTCTCGAACTTCGCCACGTAGGCCAGCAGGCGCGGCACCAGGAGGATGCCGACGACCAGCGCGACGATCATGAACAGGCTGAGCTTGCCGACCGTGGAGAACACCTCGCCGGTTTCCACCGAACCGCTCACGGCGATTCCCGACAGCAGGGCGATGATGCCGATGCCGAGGATGTCCTCGACGATCAGCACGCCGAAGATCAGTTGGGCGAAGCGCTCGTTCTTCATCTTCAGGTCGCCGAGCGCCTTGACGATGATGGTGGTGGAGGAGATCGCCAGGATCGCGCCGAGGAACAGCGAGTCCATGGTGCTCCACTCGAAGAAGCGACCGATCTCGAAGCCGATCCAGATCATCAGGACGATTTCCAGGAACGCCGCGATGAACGCCGTGGCGCCGACCTGGAAGAGCTTGCGCAGGCTGAATTCCAGGCCGAGGCAGAACATCAGGAAGATCACCCCGAGTTCGGCCAGGGTCTTGATCGTGTCTTCGTCGTGGATCAGCCCGAAGGGCGGGGTGTGCGGGCCGATGATGAAGCCGGCGACGATGTAGCCGAGGACCACCGGTTGGCGCAGGCGGTGGAAGAGAATGGTGACCACGCCGGCCACCAGCATGATCACGGCGAGGTCCTGGATGAAATCGACGGCATGCATGGCGGCGGTCCTCGCTCGAGTGGGAATGGGTCGGCAAACGCGCGACCGGGAAGCCTCGCAGAGCCGCAGACTAGCACTGGCAAGTGCTTGATCGGGGTACTGAAAAAAACTGTAACAGACCTTTCTGCAAGGCTTTGCGCTGCGCCTTTCCAGCCGCCGGGCGGGCGTTCGTCTGCCGATCCGGGATAGCGCCTGTCATCCTCGTCAACGACGGTGTACCCTGGCGCCGACCCGCGAGCCAGACGCGGCGGGCGAAAAAACGGCGGCCGCGGAGCAATAGCCCGAAACAAAATCCGGCTGGTCCTGCCGCCCGTACCGCCGCAACATGACGCGCGTCGATTCCCCCAAGAGAGAAAGACTACAATGCAGCGTGTTCTCAGCATCGCCCTCGCCTTCTGCCTGGCGCTGACCGTCAGCCTGGATGCCAATGCCAAGCGCTTCGGCGGCGGCAAGAGCCTCGGCTCGGCACCCAGCCACCAGACCCGCCAGGCGCAGCCGGCCACTGCGCCGAACGCCACTGCTGCCGCCCCCAACGCCGCCCGTCCCGCCGCTGCCGCCAGCGGTGCTTCGCGCTGGCTCGGCCCGCTGGCCGGTATCGCCGCCGGCGGCCTGCTCGCCTCCATGTTCATGGGCGACGGCTTCGAAGGCATCCAGATGCTCGATATCCTGTTGATCGCCCTGGTGGCCTTCATTGCCTTCCGCTTCATCGCCGCTCGCCGACGCCAGCAGAACCAGGGGCAGCCGGCGATGGCCGGGCACGCGCCGATGCAGCGCGAAATGCCGGCCCAGGCGCCGATCTTCGGTGGCGCCACCGCCGCTGCCGCCGTTGCGCCGAGCCCGGTGATCAACGCGCCGAGCTGGTTCAACGAGGAGCGCTTCGTCGGTGCCGCTCGCGAACACTTCATGTCCCTGCAGCAGCATTGGGATGCCAACGAGATGGACAAGATCGCCGAGTTCGTCACCCCGCAGATGTTGCAATGGCTGAAGCAGGAGCGCGCCGAGATCGGCGACGCCTACCAGTCCACCTACATCGACAATCTGGTCGTGCAACTGGACGGCGTCGACGACCAGGCCGACAAGACCATCGCCACCCTGACCTTCAGCGGTGTGTCGAAGACCTCGCGCTTCGACCAGGGCGAAGCCTTCAGCGAAAGCTGGCGGATGGAGCGCGCCCAGGGCGAGAACCAGCCATGGCTGGTGGCCGGTATCCGGCAGAACTGATCCCGAGTGGTTGCGGTCCCTTCGGGGGCCGCCGAAACTCCCGCTCCCGCCAGGGAGCGGGGGTTTTTCATTTCCGTTGGCGGGTTGACCGACCATTCGTCCGGCGCCATGGCCGAAGGCCAGCCACGACACTTGTCTTGCGCTCGGTGCGGCTACTGTATAAAAAGCGCGCCACCCGTTGCGAGAGAGCCTGTCGTGGAAGACGTCATCGAAAAACTGCGTGAACTCAACGAACCGGTTCCGGTGCCCCTGGAACTGCCGGAAGAAGAACTGCTGGTGGAAATCGAGGAGGAGCTGCTGATCGGCATTCCCGCCGAATTCCGCGAATTCCTCCTGCTGGTCAGCGATGTGGTCTACGGCCGCCTGGAGCCGGTGACCGTGACCGATCCGCACTCGCACACCTACCTGCCCGAAGTGGCGGCCACTGCCTGGGACCTGGGCGTTCCGCGCGAGCTGATCCCGCTTTGCGAGGACGACGGCAGCTACTACTGCGTGGCGGAGGACGGCGAGGTGGTGCTCTGGGCCGATGGCGACCTCACCGATGAAAGCTGGGATTCGGTGTGGGTCTGGGCTCGCGACGTCTGGCTGGAGAGCTGAACCTGAACCGCTGCAAAGGCTCTGCAACGTGCCTTTGCGGCTGACTTCCCGACGTCGCGCGAGGCTGCCTGGAGGCCCTGCGCGCCGCCGTCGGTGCTTCGTCTCCGACAAAGCGCCGCTGCGCTAAGGAATTTCCCTCGATTGCCACGGTCACAAGGGCAATTCCGCACTTGTCGCTCCGGATGTAGGCAAGTGCGCTGCCCCGTGTGGAGATTCTATGAAGTTCAAAGCTCTGTTCGCTGCATTGCTGCTGACCAGCCTGGCGGGTTGCGCCAACCAGGCGGTGGTCACTTTGCAAGATGGCAGTGAGGTCCTGGTCAAGGATCAGTCGGATTACGACAAATACAATGACTACTACGAGTTCGAACAGCTGAATGGCGACACCATCCTGATCAAGAAGGACAATGTGCGCACCATTCGCCCGCAGTAGCGGCGCTTATCTCCCGTCAGGCGTGCTCGCCGGAGCGGTGTCGCTTTCGTGGCCGGGCCTCCAGCTCCAGGAGGTTCAGCAGGTACTGGCCGAAATAGGCCAGGTCCTGTTCGATCGCCGCGCGCGCGGCCGGGCCGTCGCCGCGGCGCAGTGCCTCCAGGGCGTCCTCGTGGAAATCGTTCAGGCGTAGGGACAGGTCGGCCTCGGTGAACAGCCGGTTGAAGAACGGCCCGACCTGTAGCCAGAGCGTCTCGATGAGACGCAGCAGCACCGGGTTGCCGCAGGCGCGGTAGAGCGTCAGGTGGAATTCGCTGTTGGCTTCCAGGTAGGCCTGTACCTCGCGTCGGCGCAAGGCGTCCTCCATTCGCCGCAGACATCCTTCGAGCCCTTCCAGTGCCTGCTCGTCCAGCCGGCCGCTGGCGCTTTCGGCCGCCAGCCCTTCGAGGGACAGGCGCACCTGGAGGATCTGCAGGAAACGCTCGCGGGTCATCAGCGGCACCCTGAGCGAGCGTTGTGCCTCGCCCTCCAGCGCCCCTTCCGCCACCAGCCGTTGCAGGGCGGCGCGAACCGGCATCGGGCTGGTGCCCCACTGGTTCGCCAGGTCGCGGATCTTCAGTCGCTCGCCGGGCTGGAAACGTCCGGCCAGCAAGTCTTCCCGCAGTCGTTGGTAGAGTCGTTCCTGGAGATTCTCGGCCATGGTCAGCTCCGGGTCGCCGGTGGCGCCGGAAGCTGGGAAAGCGTCAGGTTGCAGTTGCGCATGTTCAGCTCCGTTTGTTTTCGATCAGGCAGTTGCCGCCGTCCACCACCAGCAGTTCGCCGTTGACGAAGCTGGCTTCGGGCGAGGCGAGGAAGGCAACCGCGGCGGCCACCTCTTCGGGCCGGCCGGCACGTCCGCTGGGGCTGGCCAGGGCGGCCTGGCGTTCTTCGGCGGTGCTCGAGGCGGTGGCGATCCAGCCCGGCGCGACGCTGTTCACCGTGATGCCGCTCTTCGCCACCTCCAGCGCCAGGCCCATGCTCCAGCCGACCAGACCGGCCTTGGCCGCGCTATACGCGGCTTCGCCCGGGTTGCTGCCGCGGGTTCCGGTGGTGGAGGCGACGTTGACGATCCGCCCGTAGCCGCGCTCGCGCATGCCCGGCAGCAGGCCGCGGGTGAGCAGGAAAGCACTGGTCAGGTTGCGCGACAGGGACAGTTGCCAATCCCGCAGCGAGGTCGCTTCCACTGCGCTGAAGGGCTCCGCGCTGTCCAACTGGGCCATGCCGGCATTGTTCACCAGGATGTCGACCCGTCCCCACTGGGCTTCGGCCCAGTCCAGCAGACCCTGCACCTGGGCTTCGTCGGTCAGGTCGGCGCTCGCGGCGCGCACGTCGTGACCACATGCGCTCAGTTCCTCCGCTCGTTGCCTAATCCGCTCGCTGCTGGCGGTGATCAGCAGGCGCACGCCTTCGCGGGCCAGCCGCCGGGCAATGGCGAAACCGATGCCGAGTTCGCTGCCGGCGCCGCTGATGAGCGCGACCTGGCCTGTCCACTTCGGAAAATCGTTCATTTTTGTGATCACAAAATTGACATGGAAAACAGATTATCAGTGCTTTCAAATACTGTATTGACTTTTTTGTGATCACAAATGAAAGTTGTGCGAAATAAAAAACGAGGTGTTCGAAATGACCGCCAGTGGCATCGCCGAAGCCGCCGTGGAAACCTTCATGGCCCGCGAGCAGCAACGTTTCCTTGCGCAAAATCCACAGTCCGTCGCGCTCGCCGAGCGAGCCCGGCGTGCGTTGTTCGACGGCGTGCCGATGCACTGGATGAGCGATTGGTCGACACCCTGTCCGCTGTTCGTGGAGCGTGCCCACGGCGCGCGTTTCCATGATGTGGATGGCCACGTCTACGTGGACTTCTGCCTGGGCGACACCGGCAGCATGTTCGGTCATTCTCCGGCGCCGATCGCCCGGGCACTCGCCGAGCAGGGCGCGAACGGCCTGACCACCATGCTTCCGGGGGAGGATGCCATCGTCGCAGGCGAGCTGCTGGCGCAGCGCTTCGGCCTGCCGTTCTGGCAGGTAGCGACCACCGCTACCGACGCCAACCGCTTCGTCCTGCGCTGGGCGCGTGCGATCACCGGTCGCAAGGTGGTGCTGGTATTCGACGGTTGCTACCACGGCACGGTCGACGACACCCTGGTTCGCTGCCGCGACGGCCGCACCGTGCATCGCTCCGGCCTGCTCGGCCAGGCCCACGACCTCACCCAGTTCAGCCGCGCGGTGCCGTTCAACGACCTCCAGGCCCTGGAGCAGGCGCTGGCCAGCGAAGACGTGGCCGCCGTGCTCTGCGAGCCGGCGATGACCAACATCGGCATGGTCCTGCCGCAACCCGGCTTCCACCAGAAGCTGCGCGAGCTGACCCGTCGTCACGGCACGCTGCTGATCATCGACGAGACCCACACCATCTCCACAGGTCCTGGCGGCTGTACCCGCGCCTGGAAACTCGAGCCGGACTTCATCACCCTCGGCAAGCCGATCGCCGGCGGCGTACCGTGCTCGGTGTATGGTTGCAGCGCGGCGATGGCCAGCGCCATGCAACTGGCCAGGGCACGTGCCAGCGAGCAGAGCGAAGGCCACGGCCACAGCGGCATGGGTACCACGCTGTCGGCCAACGCCCTGGCGATGCGCTGTATGCGCGCCAACCTGGAAGAGGTGATGACCGATGCCGCCTACGCCCACATGCTGCCCCTGGCGGCGCGTCTGGCCGAGGGCTTCCGCAGGATTATCCACAAGCACGGCCTGGCCTGGTCGGTGACCGAGCTCGGTGCGCGCAGCGAGTTCCAGTTCTGCCCGCAATCCCCACGCGACGGCGCGGCCGCCGAGGCGGCGTTCCACGACAGCCTGCAGATGGCCTTGCACCTGTATCTGATCAACCGCGGCATCCTCATCACGCCGTTCCACAACATGACCCTGTGTTGCCCGGACACTCGCGAAGAAGACGTCGACCGCCTGCTCTCCAGCCTCGACGAGGCGCTCGGCGAGCTGCTCGCCATACCCGGCGCGCGGGAGGCCTGAGATGCATTTCGCCGATCCGCGGGAAGCCCGCGAGTTCCTCGCCGCACACCCCGAGGTGCGCAGCATCGAGCTGTTCCTGATCGACGCCAACGGCGTGCCGCGCGGCAAGCTGCTGCATCGCGACGAGCTGCTGGCGGTCTACGAAAGCGGGCGGCCGCTGCCGAGCACCATCCTCGGCCTGACCATCAATGGCGATGACGTCGAGGAGACCGGCCTGGTCTGGGACGTCGGCGATGCCGATTGCTGGACCTTCCCGCTGCCCGGCAGCCTGACCCTGCAACCCTGGCGGCAGTCACCGACCGGACAGGTGCAGGTCAGCATGCATCCCGAGTTCGGGCTACCGGCCGCGGCGGGCGATCCCCGGCATGTGCTGCAGCGGGTTATCCACAGCCTGCAGGCGGAGGGTTTCCACCCGGTGATGGCGGTGGAACTGGAGTTCTACCTGCTCGACCGCGAACGCGACAGCGACGGCCGGCCGTTGCCGGCGTTGCAGATGAATGGCCAGCGGCCGCGGGCGACCCAGGTCTATGGCGTCTACGAGCTGGAGCAGTTGCAGCCATTCCTCGATGACTTGTATGCCGCCTGCGAGGCCCAGGGCCTGCCGGCGCGCACGGCGATCTCGGAGTACGCGCCGGGGCAGGTGGAGATTACCCTGCAGCACCGCTTCGACGCGCTCCAGGCGATCGACGAAGGCGTGCGCTACAAGCGCCTGGTCAAGGGTGTGGCGAATCGCCATGGGTTGCAGGCCTGCTTCATGGCCAAGCCGTTCGCCGATCTATCCGGCAACGGCCTGCACCTGCACGTCAGCCTGGCCGACGCCGCTGGCAACAATCTGTTCGCCAGCAAGGACCCGGCCGGGACCCCGCTGCTGCGCCAGGCCATCGGTGGAATGAAGGCGTGCCTGCTGGAGTCTTTGGCGCTGTTCTGTCCGAACGCCAACTCGTTCCGCCGCTTCCAGGCGAACAGCTACGCGCCGCTGGCGCCGACCTGGGGAATCAACAACCGCACCGTGTCGCTGCGGGTTCCCGGCGGCCCGCCGTCCAGCCGGCACATCGAGCACCGCATCTGCGGCGCCGACGCCAATCCCTACCTGGCGGCGGCGGCGTTGCTCGCGGCGGTGCGCCTGGGTATTCGCGAGCGACTCGACCCCGGTGCGCCGATCACTGGCAACGGCTACGCTCAAGCCACCCAGGCGTTGCCGAGCGACTGGCTGACCGCGCTGCGCGCGCTGGAGGGCTCGGCCTGGGCGCGCGAGGCGCTCGGCGAGGATTTCCTGAAGATCTACCTGGCGATCAAGCAGGCCGAATACCGTGCCTTCATGGGCGAGGTCGGCGAGCAGGACTGGCGCTGGTATCTCAACCAGGCCTGAATGAACGGCTGCCGGCGTTGCCGGTCAGTCATTGAAGCGGGCGGCCGATTGGCCGTCGGTGTTTTCCACGCGGCACAGGAGTAAGGAAAAGCAGATGAGCACGCCCGTCGTTCTTATCACTGGTGCAGCCGGCGGCTTGGGCCGGGCAATCGCCAAGCGTTTCGCCCAGAGTCATTGGCGCATCGCCGCCACGGATGTGGATAAGGAGGGCCTGCACGCGCTGAACGCGCAGGTGCCGTTGGACGCCAGCGGGGTCGCCGACCTGCGCAGCGCGGATAACTGCCATACCCTGATGTCGAAGATTCTCGCCCGTACCGGACGTCTCGACGCCCTGGTGAATGCCGCGGGCGTCTGGCGCGAGGGGCCTGTGGAAAACTTCACCGAGGAGGATTTCGACCTGGTCCTGGGAGTCAACCTCAAGGCCTCCTTCTACATGTGTCAGGCCGCGATACCCTACCTGAAGGAAAACCAGGGCAGCATCGTCAACATCTCCAGCGACTCCGGACGCCAGGCCTACCGGGGTTCGGCGGCGTATTGCGCGAGCAAGGCGGCGCTGACCATGCTGAGCAAGACCCTCGCGCTGGAACTGGCCGAGCAGGGCGTGCGGGTCAACGCCGTGTCGCCGGCGGATATCGCCACGCCGATGCTCGACTACCAGGCCGAACGCTATGGGATGGGCAATCCGGATGGCTACAAGCGCGCGCTGCTGAAGGATTATCCACAGGGCAAGGCGGCACGCTTCATCCGCCCGGAAGAAGTCGCCGAGCTGGTCTGGTATCTCTGCGGCCCTCAGGCCGAAGCGATCACGGGCGCCGACTTGGCGGTGGACTTCGGCCTGTCCGCTGGCCGCTGAGTGGATTTTCCACGGGTCGCTCCGCTGGAGCGGCCTGTGGAAAAGTTTCAGTCGTCCCTGGCCTGACTGGATATCTTCACCCAGTTACCGGCGGCGGCGATGCCCATGCCGCCGTAACCCTGGCAGTCCCCGCCAAGGCTCTCCACCACTCGCAGGTCGATGCCTTCCTGCCATACCAGCAGGCTGCAGCCGGCGCCCAGGCCTTCGCTGCGCAGTCGGTAGAGGGCGCCTTGCCCCTCCAGCCGACCACTCGCCGACCGCCGCGGGCCCATATTCCATCAGTTTCTCCGGATTGCCGATGCGCATCAGGGCGAAGCTCGCCTGGTAGCCGCCCTTCACCGGTTCGATCTGCAGGCTTTCCCATTCGGCCTGCCCGGCGTAGCGCAGGTAGTGCCCGGCGAGGCCCTGGAGGGACGGATAGTCAACTTTCAGGGCAACCTGTTCCAGGTTGTGGCGCGTGGCCTTGCCGCTGTAGCCGCGATCCAGCGCCAGGTTCATCCAGGCGCGGGCGCGTCCCGGTTGCCCGGCCTTGAGGCTGGTCAGCGCGAGATTGTTCAGCGCCGGTTCCGAGTCGGCTCCGCCCTGTTCCTGGCGCTCGGCCAGGCGCAATTGCCAGGCGAAGGCGTCCAGCACCTGTGGATAACTCCCCTGTCGATAAGCCTGGGTGCCGCGCGTGTTGCATTCCGCGGCTGTGGCGCAGGGCGTATCCTCGGCCTGGATGGCAGCGGCACCGATGCCGGCAAGCACGGCCAGGGCCAGGAGAAGGATGCGAATGGCGGCAGGCATTGGCGCGATTCCCGGTGGAAAAGGGCCAGTCTAGAAAAGCCCGCGGATGTCTGCACGACCCGGCGCGATTTCGATCATGACGATTGAAAATTTGTGGCCGCTGCCGTCTTCGTTTGCGTCTATGGTGTCCCCCGCCCGTCCTGATGAGAGAAAAAGCGCTATGCAACCCGGAAACAACCAACTGTCGATGACCGTGCTGATGACCCCGGACATGGCCAATTTCTCCGGCAATGTCCATGGCGGTACCCTCCTGAAGTATCTCGACGAAGTCGCCTATGCATGCGCCAGTCGCTATGCCGGTCGCTACGTGGTGACCCTGTCGGTGGATCAGGTGATCTTCCGCGAGCCGGTGCATGTCGGCGAACTGGTGACCTTCCTCGCTTCGGTCAACTACACCGGGCGGACTTCCATGGAAATCGGCGTCAAGGTCATCACCGAAAACATCCGCGAGCAGTCCGTGCGTCATACCAACAGCTGTTTCTTCACCATGGTCGCCCTGGATGACGAGCGCAAGCCGGTGGCCGTCCGTCCGCTGGAGCTGGAAACCGCCGAGCAGAAGCGCCGCTTCGCCCAGGCCCAGCAACGCCGCCAGCTGCGCGCGGAGCTGGAGGCCCGCTACCAGGCGATTCGCGAAGACGGTTGAAGAAGGCTGCCGGTGTCCGGTCGAGCCCGCTTCGGACCTGATGCCGTTTCGCGAATTTTCGCAGCTTTTCATAAGAAAACGCAGAAGTTTGCCTCTGCTGGCGTCAATTCCTGACATTTCTTGATAAGAAACCGGCGTGCCTGTTAAAACTCCAGCAACGTCAACGGGTTAACCTGTCGGTATCGCGCCGGGTTTCGCCAGGAACCATAGCCGCCGTCGGGTCGCTCGAATGCCATGGGCCGGTCGCTCTGCCCGGCTCCGTTGGCGGAAAACCTTTCCGCCTTGCCGTCACGGGCGCGGGTCCGTGATCCATTTCGAACGTCGTCGTCCGCCGGCCAGGCCGCGGAGGACGCGTTCCCCGTGTTGCCGGGAGTCCTGATGCACCATACGCCGTTACTCACCACACTCGCCGCGGGGTTCGTCCTCGCCTTCCTCTTCGGGGCCCTGGCCAATCGCCTGCGCATTTCGCCGCTGGTCGGCTACTTGCTCGCAGGTGTTCTGGCCGGGCCGTTCACTCCCGGTTATGTCGCCGACCAGGCGCTGTCGCAGGAAATCGCCGAACTCGGCGTGATCCTGCTGATGTTCGGCGTCGGCCTGCACTTCTCGCTCAAGGACCTGCTCTCGGTGAAGGCCATCGCCATTCCCGGGGCGCTGGTGCAGATCGGCGTCGCCACGCTGCTTGGCATCGGCCTGGCCAAGCTGCTCGGCTGGAGCTTCGGCGGCGGCCTGGTATTCGGCCTGAGCCTGTCGGTGGCCAGTACCGTGGTGCTGTTGCGCGCCCTGGAGCAGCGCCAGTTGCTGGACACCAAGCGTGGCAGGATCGCCATCGGCTGGCTGATCGTCGAGGACCTGGCGATGGTCCTGACCCTGGTACTCCTGCCGGCGCTCGCCGGCACCCTCGGCGGCAAGACCGACGGCGGCGACGCCGGTCTGCTCTGGCCGCTGCTGATTACCCTGGGCAAGGTCGCCGCCTTCGTCGCCCTGATGATCTTCGGCGGTCGCCGGGTGGTGCCCTGGGTGCTGGAGAGGATCGCCGCCAGCGGTTCGCGGGAACTCTTCACCCTGGCCGTGCTGGCCATCGCCCTGGGCATCGCCTATGGCTCGGCGGTGCTGTTCGGGGTGTCCTTCGCGCTAGGCGCCTTCTTCGCCGGGATGATCCTCAACGAGTCCGAACTCAGCCACGAGGCGGCGGAGAACTCGTTGCCGCTGCGCGACGCTTTCGCGGTGCTGTTCTTCGTCTCGGTGGGGATGCTGTTCAATCCGATGATCCTGTTGCAGGAGCCGCTGACGGTCCTGGCCACCTTCCTGGTCATCGTCTTCGGCAAGTCGGTGGCCGCCTACCTGATCGTCCGCGCCTTCGGCCATCCGAACAGCACCGCACTGGTGATCGCCGCCAGCCTGGCGCAGATCGGCGAGTTTTCCTTCATTCTCATCGGCCTGGGCATTGGCCTCGAACTGGTGCCGGAGCAGAGCCGCGACCTGGTGCTGGCCGGGGCGATCCTGTCGATCCTGGTCAATCCGCTGCTGTTCATCGCCATCGATCGCCTGCAGCAACGCAAGGAGCAGCGCCTGGCGGAGGCCGCTGGCGGGGTTCGCGAGATGCCGGCGCAGGACCTGCCGCCGCCGATCCTGGAGCGCGAGCATGCGGTGCTGATCGGTCATGGCCGGGTTGGCGGGTTGGTCAGCGCTCGCCTGCGCGCCGCCGGGACGCCCTTCGTGGTGGTGGTGGACAAGCGTGACAAGGCCGACGAACTGCGCGAACAGGGCTACAGCGTGGTCCTCGGCAACGCCGCCAGTCCCGGCGTGCTGGAACTGGCCAACATCGCCGAGGCGCGCTGGTTGCTGATCGCCATTCCCAACGGCTTCGAGGCCGGGCAGATCGCCAGCCACGCCCGCGCGGTGAACCCGCCGCTGGACATCGTCGCCCGGGCGCATTTCGACGCCGAGGTGGACTACCTGGAGCAGAACGGCGCCAACCTGGTGATCATGGGCGAGCGCGAGATCGCCTGCGGCATGGTCCATCGCCTGGGACTCGACCGTGACGAGCGCGGCGCCGACGCACCGCTGCCGCAGTCGGCCTGACATGTTGCGCCGTCTCTACGACTGGACCCTGCGCCTGGCCGGCCATCCCCGCGCGGAGCTGGCCCTGGGCGGGGTGACCTTCGCCGAAAGCTCATTCTTCCCGATTCCGCCGGACGCCTTGCTGGTGCCGATGGTCCTGGCCAACCGGGCCAAGGCCTGGCGCTACGCGACGATCTGCGCGATCAGCTCGGTGCTGGGCGGCATCGCCGGCTATTTCATCGGCTTGCTGCTGTTCGAGAGCGTGGCCATGCCGATCCTGGCGTTCTACGGCTTGCTGGAGAACTTCGAACAGGTCGCCGAACGCTACAACGAACTGGGCTGGCTGATGGTGCTGCTGGGCGGCGGCTTCACGCCGCTGCCGTACAAGGTGATCACCATTACCAGCGGAGTGACCCAGCTCGACCTCTGGCTGTTCGTCGGCCTCAGCCTTGTCGCCCGCAGCCTGCGCTTCGCCGCTACCTGCGCTTTGCTGTTCTGGGCTGGCCCACGCCTGAAGACCCTGATCGAGCGGCGCCTGGGCATGGCTTTCGTGCTGATGGCGGTGATGGTGGTCGGTGGGTTGATGCTGGGGAAATACGTTCTTTGAGCTGCCTGTGGATGATTTTCACCCACTGGGATGGAGACTAAAGGCGCACTGCGTCGAAACGAACCCTTGGGTGTGCGATCCGATCCTGAGCCCGCACCAGCTCTAGCTCGTAGCTGCCGCAGGCCTGGGTTTCCAGCAGCACTTCATGGACCGCGGCGCCGGCGAATTCGAAGGCGTTACGCAAGTCGTCGCCGAGCAGCAGGCGAGAGAGGAACAGCCCCGAGGCCAGGTCGCCGACTCCGACCGGTTGCCGCGGGAAGGCCAGCAGCGGGCGTTGCAGGTGCCAGGCCTGATCGGCGGCCACCAGCAGCATCTCGAAGGTGTCGCCGGCCTTGCCCGGATAGTTCAGGTGCTTTACCAGGATTGCCCTGGGACCGCGTGCCAGCAGGCTCCGTGCCATTTCCACGCAGTCGGCGAGGGAGTTCGGCTGGCGGTCGCAGAAGCTGTCCAGCTCCAACTGGTTGGGGCACAGGTAGTCGGCGACCGCGGCGGCTTCTTCCAGCAGGAAGTCGCTGACTTCCGGGGCCACGATGCAGCCTTTTTCCGGGTGGCCCATGACCGGGTCGCAGAGGTACAACGCCCGAGGGTTGGCCTGTTTGATCCGTGCCACCACGTCGAGAATGGCGCGGCCCTGGGCGGCGCTGCCGAGATATCCGGACAGCACTGCGTCGCAGTTGCCCAGTTCGCCGATGCCGGCAATACCGTCCACCAGAGCCGGAATCTGCTCCGGCGGCAGCACCTGCCCGGTCCATTGACCGTACTGGGTGTGGTTGGAGAATTGCACCGTGTTCAACGGCCAGACGTTGATTCCGATGCGCTGCATCGGGAACACCGCCGCGGCATTGCCGGCGTGGCCGAAGACCACATGGGACTGGATGGCGAGCAGGTGGGGCGTACGTGGCATGAGACGACTTCCTACAGCTGAGTCGGCGCAGTATGGGGGCTAATTCACATGGCGAAAACACCCCCCACTCGCTGCCTGCCGGGAGAACGGGTAAGCTGGCCGTCCCCCTACACCGGATTCCGCTCGTGACCCTGGGTAACCTTTTCGTCATGCTCCTGTTGGGCGCCGCCGCAGCCTGGTGGTGGCGCGCCCATGGCGTGCGCGAGCGGGCGTTACTGCTGGCCAAACAGCATTGCGCCAAGCAGGGCGTGGAACTGCTCGACGAGAATGTCGCGCGCCGGCGCCTGCGCCTGGCCCGTGACCACCGCGGGCAGTGGCGGCTGAGCCGCGAGTTCGGTTTCGAATTCACCGTCAGCGGCGAGGAACGCTACGCCGGGCGCATCGTCATGTATGGCTATCACCTCGGCGCCATCGAATTGGCCCCGCATCGCTTCGAGGCGGCCGCCGAGGTCGACAACCCGCCGGTGCATAGCGCCGAGGTGATTCGCCTCGACGAGTGGCGGCAGTCCCGGCAGAAAAAGGTCGGCGACTGAGGCGGCAGAGCGTCAGGGCAGTATCCCGAGAGCCTTGAGACTGGCCTTGCCCAGTTCGACGCGCTTGCCGATGTCGGCCTCGCCGCCGGGCATGTCGATGTTCAGGGCGAAGCCGTAGAGCCGCTCGTTGCGCTTCACCCAGCCCACCCACCAGCCGAGTTCCGGCGTGCAGTCGAAGCACCAGCCGGTCTTGCCGTGCAGCTCCCAGCCCGGGCCGCTTTCCAGCAGGGTCATGGCGCGCACGGTGGACTGCACCGGGGCGGGGAATGGCAATTCTCCCTGCGCCAGTCGGAGCAGAAAGCGGGTCTGCTCCATCGCGCTGATCTTCAGCGGTCCCACCAACCAGAAGTTATCCACAACCTGGCCGATTTCCGCGTTGCCGTAACCCAGGCGCGAGACATTGGCGCGCATCCGCTCCAGGCCGATGCGCCGCGCCAGTTCCTGGTAGACCGGTACGTTCGATGCCTTGATCGCGTCGCGCAGGCTCATGTCGTGCTCCCAGGCCTTGAAGCGCTGGGGTTTGCCGCCATAGGGAAGAACCTCGTCGGCGGATCTAACCGCCCCTGTGGATAAGCCGATCAGGCTGTTCGCCACCTTGTAGGTGGAAGCGGGAACGAAGCGGGTTTCCGCGCGCTCCCGGTCATGGCCGACATAGCGCTGCCGCTGCACATCGTAAAGGACGAAGGTGCCTTTCACACCGGCCGCTCCGAATAGCTTGTCCACGGCCCGGCTGTCGTTCCATTCGCTGGCCTGGGCATGCCCGGAGAGCAGGAGAAGGGCGCTGAAGAGGAGAGGGCGCATGGCTCGGTCCTGTGGGGGTCATCCTCCTTGGGACCGATGGATGAGCGCCGGATTCCCTACGGAAGGAGCGTTCATGGATTGGGCAGGAGAAAGTCGCGTACGCGTTCGGCGGCAGCGGCCGGGTCTTCCTGCATGAAGCAGTGGCCGCCGACCACCGCGTGGGCGCTGACCTGGGGGTTGAGCGAGCACCAGCGCGCCACCGACTTGGCGACGAAAGGGTAGGTGCGGTCACCGTAGAGCACGCGGGTCGGCGTGGTGATCTTGCCCAGCGACGGCCACAGCCGCCTGGGGAAGGAGCTGAAGATCTCCGCTTCGCGGCTTGGCCGGCACTTCAGCTCGACTCCGCCGTCGCTCTCCTTCAGCGCATATTCCACGTAGGCCCACAGCGCCTCGTCGGTCCAGCCCTTGAAGATACCGCGGCCGCGCAAGCCGGCGTAGGCGGCTGCGCGATCGGGCCACTGGCTGCGGCGCAGGCGCGCCTTCTTCGCCAGGCTGCCGCGCAATTGCAGGCCGAGGGTCTCGGAAAGTGCCATCACGCCGATCATCGCCGGGGTGAACAGTACCGGGTCGAGCAGCACGGCGCGGGCGAACAGGGTGGGATGGCGGGCCAGGACGAGGCTGCTGAGGACGCCGCCGAAGCTGTGCCCGCAGGCCAGTCGCTGGACATCGCCATAGGGACCGCGCCCGGCCTCGAAGGCCTCCACCGCCATCTCGGCGTTGCGGTTCCAGCCGTGGAAGCGGCCGCCATGGTCGCTTTCGCCGTGGCCCTGGATGTCGCACAGCCAGAGGTCGAAATCCTCCGCCAACAGACGCAGCATCGGTTCGTAGGTGCGGCCGCAGAAGCCGTTGCCATGGAGGAAATGCAGCAACGGCTTGCCGCTCGGTTCGCTGCGCCAGCCGCGCAGGGTGAAACCGGCGGAGCAGGAATGGGACCAGGGGGATAGCGACATGGGCGGACTCCTCGTACGGCGCGCAGTGTAACCGGGCGCCGTGCTATCGTCGCCGCTTCCCGCCGCCGTTTCGATCCGCCGATGTCCTTGTCCCGTCCGCTGCGCCTGTTCCTGCTGTTGTTGCCGCTGCTCGGCGGCCTGCTGCTGTCCATGGACTGGGCGGGACGCCAGGCGCGGCAGCAGGCGCTACGCGCCGAGGGCGAACAGGTGCGCAAGCAGCTGGACCTCTACGCCGGCTCGCTGCAGACCCTGATCGAACGCTTCCGCAGCCTGCCGGCGGTACTGGCGCTGGATCCGGATCTGCGCGCGGCGCTGGCCGGGCCGATCGACGGCGAGTTGCAGCAGCGCCTCAACCTCAAGCTGGAAAGCATCAACCTGGCCGCCCGCTCCTCCACCCTGGAGCTGCTCGACCGTACCGGGCTGGCCGTGGCGGCGAGCAACTGGAACCTGCCGACCAGCTACGTGGGCCACAACTACGGTTTCCGTCCCTATTTCCGCCAGACCATCGCCCAAGGCTCCGGACGTTTCTATGCGGTCGGGGTGATCAGCGGGATTCCCGGTTATTTCCTGTCCCACGCGGTGCGCGCCGAGGACGGCAGCTTCCTGGGCGCAATCGTGGTCAAGCTGGAGTTTCCCGATCTGGAACGGCAGTGGAACCAGACCCCCGACCTGGTCCTGGCCAGCGACGCCAAGGGTATCGTGTTCCTCGCCAACCACGCCGGTTGGCGCTACCGCGAACTGGAACCGCTGGATACCGTGGACCGCTTCGAACTGGCGGAGACCCGGCAATACGATCGCCAGCCCCTGACACCCCTGCGCCACCAGACCTTGCGCAGCTACGGCGAAGACAGCCGTCTGGCGCGGGTGGAAAGCGCCGACGGCGAGAAGGACTACCTCTGGCAATCGCTGGACCTGCCCAACGACGGCTGGACCCTGCACTTGCTGCGCGACACCGCGAGCATCCAGGACGACGTCGCCACCGCGCGCCTGGCCGCCGCCGGCACCTGGCTGGCGCTGGTCTTCCTCGGCTTGTTCCTGCACCAGCGCTGGCGTATCGCCCGCCTGCGGCAACGTAGCCGGGAGGAGCTGGAGCGCCTGGTCGAGCAGCGCACCGCCGACCTGCGTACCGCGCAGGACGGCCTGGTGCAGGCGGCCAAGCTGGCCGCCCTGGGGCAGATGTCGGCGGCCCTGGCCCATGAGATCAACCAGCCGCTCACCGCCCAGCGCATGCAACTGGCCAGCCTGCGCCTGCTGCTCGACGCCGGACGCCACGACGAGGCGCGCCAGGCGTTGCCGCGCATCGACCAGATGCTCGAACGCATGGCCGCGCTCACCGGCCACCTGAAGACCTTCGCGCGCAAGAGCGCCGGCGGCCTGCGCGAGCGTATCGAGTTGGGTCACGTGGTCGAACAGGCGCAGCAGTTGTTGCTGCCGCGAATCCGCGCCGAACGGGTGGAGATCGAGCAGGCGCTGCTCTGGCCGGCCTGGGTGATGGGTGACGCGATCCGCCTGGAACAGGTGCTGGTCAACCTGCTGCGCAACGCCCTGGATGCCGTTGCCGGCCAGGAGCGGCCATGGATCCGCCTGGCCCTGCAACGGCTTGGTGGCGACTGGGTGCTGAGCGTCGCCGACAACGGCGGCGGGATTCCCGCCGAGCACCTGGGCAGCGTCTTCGATCCGTTCTTCACCACCAAGCCGGTGGGAGAGGGACTCGGCCTCGGCCTGGCGGTATCCTATGGGATCGTCCACGAACTCGGCGGCCGCCTGCAGGTCGCCAATGCCGAAGCGGGAGCGGTGTTCAGCCTGATCCTGCCGGCGGCCCCCGATGACACGAGCGTAACGACATGAGCGACCAGGTGATCTTCGTCGACGACGAAGCGACGATCCGCGAAGCGGTGCAGCAATGGCTGGAGCTGTCCGGCTTCGAGGTGCGCCTGTGCCTGCGCGCCGAGGAATGCCTGGAAGCGTTGGACAAGTCCTTCGCCGGGGTGGTCATCAGCGATGTGCGCATGCCCGGCATGGACGGCCTGCAACTGCTCGCCAACCTGCAGGCGGTTGATCGCGACCTGCCGGTGATCGTGGTCACCGGGCACGGCGACGTGCCGATGGCGGTGGAGGCCATGCGCCAGGGCGCCTACGACTTCATCGAGAAACCCTTCACGCCCGAGCGCCTGCTCGGCAGTTTGCGGCGCGCGCTGGAAAAGCGCCGCCTGGTGCTGGAGAACCGGCGCCTGAAGGAGCAGGCCAGTCTCAAGGACCAGGTCGATGCGCGTCTGCTCGGCGTGTCCAAGCCGATGGAAGCGTTGCGCCGGCAGGTTCTGGCCCTGGCGCCGACCCCGGTGAACGTCCTGATCCGTGGTGAGACCGGCAGCGGCAAGGAACTGGTTGCCCGCTGCCTGCACGACTTCGGGCCGCGCGCCGACAAGCCGTTCGTGGCGCTGAACTGCGCGGCGATTCCCGAGCAACTGTTCGAGAGCGAGCTGTTCGGTCATGAGAGCGGTGCCTTCACCGGCGCGCAGGGCAAGCGCATCGGCAAGCTCGAGCATGCCCATGGCGGCACCCTGTTCCTCGACGAGATCGAAAGCATGCCGTTGGCGCAGCAGGTCAAGCTGCTGCGCGTCCTGCAGGAGCAGCAACTGGAGCGGCTCGGCTCGAACCAGAGTATCCACGTCGACCTGCGGGTGATTGCCGCGACCAAGCCCGACCTGCTGGCCGAAGCACGTGCCGGACGCTTCCGCGAGGACCTGGTGTATCGCCTGAACGTCGCCGAGCTGCGCCTGCCGCCGATCCGCGAGCGTCGCGAGGACATCCCGCTGCTCTTCGAACATTTCGCCAGCGTTGCCAGCCAGCGCCTCGGCCGCGAGCCGCAGCCCGCCGCGCCGGCGGAACTGGCGCGGCTGATGGCCCACGACTGGCCGGGCAATGTACGCGAGCTGGCCAACGCCGCCGAGCGTCATGTCCTCGGCCTGGAGCGCGGGGACGCGGAGGAAGGCGGCGGCCTCACCTCGGGGCTGGCGGAACGCATGGAAGCCTTCGAGGCGGAGTGCCTGCGCCAGGCGCTCGGCCAGTGCCGCGGGGACATCAAGGCGGTGATGGAGTTGCTGCAACTGCCGCGTCGGACACTCAACGAAAAGATGCTGCGGCATGGCCTCAGCCGCAGCGATTTCGTCGGTGAAGAGCCGGCCTGAAGCAGCCCTCGCGAGGCGTCAGAGATCCTTGGCCAACTCCGTTGGCGCCTGGCGCCCGCCGCGTTGCAGCAACGCCAGGTAGACCAGCCCCACCGCGATCCAGGCCAGTCCGAGCAACTGTGCGTCGAGGCTCATGCTGTACAGCACGTAGGCGATGATCGCCAGGCCCACCAGCGGGAACAGTAGATGCCGCAACCACTGGCCGGAGCGCTGGCGGCGGTAGTAGTGGTTGATCACGCTCAGGTGCAGCAGGCAGAAGCCGGTGAGGGCACCGAAGTTCACCAGTGAGGTGAGCACGTCCGGTGCGTCGAGGAAGGCCCAGCCGATTCCCAGCGACAGCACCGCCACCAGGTACAGGCTGACGTGCGGCGTCTGGTAGCGCGGATGGACCCTGGCCAGCGCGCGCGGCAGCCTGCCGTCGCGGGCCATCGAGTAGAGCAGGCGCGAGACCGCTGCCTGCGAGGTGATCGACACGGTGACACCCCAGGCCAGCGCGGTGGCTACCGCGGTCAGCATCGACAGCCACTGGCCACCGGCCGCTTCGGCGATCTCGTAGAAGGCGGTGTCCGCCGACTTGAAGTTCATCCCGGCGGCGAGGTCGGTGGCCAGCCAGGTCTGCGCGATGAAGATGCCGCCCATGATGAACAGCGCGATCAGCGCGGCGCGGCCGATCTGTCGCGCGGGATCGCCCTTGACCTCCTCGGCGAGGGTGGAGATGGCGTCGAAGCCGAGGAACGACAGTACGGCGATCGAGGCGGCCTTCATCACCAGGCCGAGATCGAAGGCCTCCGGGCGATACAGCGGTTCGAGGGTCAGCCGGCCGTTGCCCAGGCCGCCTTCCAGCGCCTGGTAGCCGACCACCAGGAAGATCGCCAGGACCACCAGCTCTCCGATCAGGAACAACAGGTTGGCGCGGGCGGCGAAGGTGATGCCGCGCAGGTTGACCAGGGTCGCCGAGACCAGGAACAGCAGCATCCAGGCCAGCTTGGGGATCGCCGGGAACAAGTGGTTCAGCGCCAGTGCGCTGAACACGTAGAGCAGCGGCGGGATCAGCAGGTAGTCGAGCAGCAGCACCCAGCCGGCGATGAAGCCGACATGGGGGTGGATGCCGCGCTGCGCATAGGAATACACCGAGCCGGCAATCGGAAAGGCCTTGGCCATGGCTCCGTAGCTGAGGGCGGTGAAGAGCATCGCCAGCATGCCCACCAGGTAGGCCATCGGCACCATGCCGTGGGCGTCGGCATGGACCCAGCCGTAGACCCCGAACGGGGCGATGGGGATCATGAAGATCATCCCGTAGATGATCAGGTCGCTCAGGGACAGGCTGCGGCGCAGCTGTTGCCGGTATCCGAACTGTTCGATGGCCATGACGGGCTCCTCGGGAAAAGGCAGCGTATTGTCGTTATCGGCGCCGCACGCGAAGCGGGCCTCTTTCTCGTTATTGGCGACCGGCGGCGCCGGTCATCGCATCAGAGCCAGGGATACAGACGCTCGGCCCAGGCGCTCACCGCATCCGGCGTGCGCAATCCATCGTTGCGGATCTCCAGCAGCACCGCTTCCAGACCGCGTGCGTCGCCATGCACCGGAACGGTAGTGTCTTCCGCCGGGTCGATCGCATAGGGCTGGTTGCCGGCGACTTCCAGGCCGTGCCGGCGCAAACCGTCGAGGATGCGCCCGGCGTAGGCGCCGGCGTTGCGATAAAGCACCCCGGCAACCAGCGGGCGGGGTCTGCCGTGGTACACCGGGGTAAAACTGTGCACGCCGACCACGCGGGTCGGCACGCCGGCGGCCTGGCGCTCGTCGAGCAGTTGCGTCAGGCGCTGGTGGAACGGATGGAACAGGCAATCCTGGCGATAGCGGCGCACCGTCTCGGACAGCTCGCGGTTGCCGGGAACCGGGTAGATCTCGCTGTGCGGCGGAATGCTGTCGGGTGCCTCCAGCGGTCGGTTCAGGTCGATCAGCAGGCGCGAGTAGCCGGCCGCCAGCAATGGCGCGTCGAGCCGCCGGGAAAGCTCTTCGGCCAGCGCCAGGGCGCCGATATCCCAGGCGATGTGTTCTTCCGCCGCGGCCTGGTCCAGGCCGAGGCGCTGCAACTCCAGCGGGATGTGCCGGCTGGCGTGCTCGCAGACCAGGACCACCGGGCTGCGCCCTTCGGGGTTGAGCAGGCGGTAGGGAGGCAGCTGGTAGATGCCGAGTTCGGGGTTGTCAGTAAAGCTCGGCATAGTGGCGGCACAGGTCGTCGTCGGAAAGGCCCGCCGTCAGTGCCAGTTCGTGGCGCTTCATGGCGAGGTAGGTGTCCAGCAGCGGCTTTGGCAGCTCGGCGCAGAGCGTCTCGTCGCGCTGCAGGCAGTCGAGCGCATCGCCGAGGGTCGCCGGCAGGGCCTGGATGCCGCGGGCCTGGCGCTCTTCGTCGCTGAGGCCGTGCGGATCGACATCGGCCAGGGCGCGCAGCGGCAGGCGTCGTTCGATGCCCAGGCGGCCGGCGATCAGCACCGCGGCCATCGCCAGGTGCGGACAGGCGGTGGCGTCCATCGGCCGGAATTCCAGGTTGTACTGCTTGCCCAGCGGCTTGCCGCCGACGCTCACCACCGGGCAGATGCGCAGCGCCGCTTCGCGGTTGCGCAGTCCCAGGCAGGCGTAGGCGGCGCTCCAGTGGTGGGGTTTCAGGCGCAGGTAGGAGGCGGCGGTAGGCGCGGTCAGCGCGCACAGCGCCGGCAGGTGCGCGAGCACGCCGGCGGCCCAGTGCTCGCCGAGTTCGGAGAGATCGTTGGGTCGACCGGGCTCGTACAGCAGCGGGCTGCCGTCGGCATGTTGCAGGCTCAGGTGCAGGTGTACCCCGTTGGTCACCGCGCCGGGTGCCGGCAGCGGTGCGAAGCAGGTACGCAGGCCCATCTGCCGCGCCACTTCGCGAGTGACCTCGCGGACGTTCACCGCGCGGTCGGCGGCGGCCACGCCCTGCGCCGGGCGGCAGGTGACCTCGTACTGGCGCTGGCCGTATTCGGGGAGGAACATCTCCGGCTCGGTGCCGGCCTGGGCCAGGGCGCTGACCAGCCAGCCGGGGAACTGCCCGGCGGCACGCTGGGCCTGCAGCGAAAACGCCGCGGCCGGACGCTCGCCGGGCAGGCCGAGCAGGCTGAATTCGTGTTCGAACGCCGCGATGACCTGCAGGCCGCTGTCGCGATAGCGTTCCACCTCGGCCAGCAGCAGGCCGCGCGGGCAGGCCGGCCACGGCGTGCCGTCGGTTTCCACCAGGTTGCCGTGCAGGTAGTCGAGCGCCGGCGCAGCGGCGTCGGGACCCTGCTCGACGCGCACCCGGCTGTTCGGGTCGGGCAGCAGGCGCAGGTCGCCGTGGCTGCCCCAGGGGCTGCTCTCGTCGATCAGGTCCTGCGGGGTCAGCGAGCTGTTCGCCGGTACCCAGCCGCAACCGCTGGCCAGTTGCTCTTCCAGGGTCGCCAGGGGCAGCGAGCGCCCGCGGGTGATGCCGGCCAGGTCGGTGGTGACGAAGCTGACCAGGCGTACCGGCTGCAGGCGGTTCACAGGTTGCTCCGGCCGAGGGCGGCGATGCGTTGCAGGACGGTCTCGGTGTCGCTGATCCAGCAGTAGCCCTTGATCGCTTCCAGGCAGGCCTGGTGGCGTTCCGGGGTATGGGTGGCACAGGCATCCTCGACCAGGGTGACCAGGTAGCCGCGGTCGGCGGCATCGCGCACGGCCATGTCCACGCACTGGTCGGTGACCACCCCGCAGACGATCAGGTGGCGGGTGCCGAGGTTGCGCAGTACGTAGTCGATGGCGGTGGAGTTGAAAACGCCGGAAGAGGTCTTCGGCAGCACGATCTCGTTGGCGGTCGGCTCCAGGGCGTCGATCACCCTGGCGTCCGGGCTGCCCTTGGGCAGGTGCATCTCCGACAGCTTGTGATCCAGCGAGCGGTCGCGGCCATCGGCGGTGAGGCTCTCGATGATGGTGTGCAGGACGTTCTCGTCCACTGCGCGCATGGCCCCGAGCAGGCGCTGCTGGTTGGGGATCACCTGGTTCTGCACGCGCTCGTAGAAGTAGCCGGCCGCCTGCGGATCGACGTGCGGGTCGCGCCCCGGCTCGACCCAGGCGCGCTGCATGTCGACGAACAGGATGGCGGTCTGCCGGCGGCCGAACGGCAGGTCGCGCGGCGAGTGGTGGGGCAGGCTGAACATCGGGTCATTCCTCCAGAAGATGACTGCTGAACGCGTTGCGGAGCTGGTCGATGCCCTCCAGGCGTTCGTCGAGCGGCGCGCCCATGCGCGCCACCAGGGTCGCTACCAGCGCCTCGACCTGGGCCATGGCCGGCACCAGCGAGTCGAAGGGCGAGGCGGATTCCACCGGCGAACTGACGATCAGGTCGGCGTGTTCGCGCAGCGGCGAGGCGTAGATGTCGGTGAACAGCACCAGCCGCGTGCCGCGTGCCTTGGCGGCCTGGGCCACGTGCTGGGCCTGGCTCTGGTAGCGGCGATAGTCGAACAGGACCAGCAGGTCCTGGCGGCCGAGGTCGTAGAGCTGGTCGGGGAGCAGGGCTCCGTCGTCGAGCAATCGGCATTGCGGGCGCAGCAGGCGCAGATGGGTGACTAGGTAGCCGGCGAGGAAACGGCTGAAGCGTCCGCCGTGGCAGTGCACGCGCAGGCGGCTGTCGAGCAGCCAGTCGGCGAGGCGCTGGATGTCATCGGGGCGGGTCAGGCCGAGGGCCTGTTGCAGGCTCTGGCCAGCCTGGTCGAGGTAGCGCGCCCAGGTGTCGTCGCGGCCCATCCGCTCGCGGCGTTCGGCGAGCAGGGTGCGCGGCGAGCGCAGGCGGTCGTCGACGTCGGCCAGCAGCGCTTCCTGGAAGTCGCCGTAGCCGGCGAAGCCGAGCTTTTTCACCAGGCGCATGATCGTCGGGTCGCTGACTCCGGCGTGCCGGGCCAGGCGCGTCATCGGACCGAGGCCGAGGCGCGGGTAGTCATCGAGCAGGGCACGCACCACCTTGCGCTCCGCGGGCGTCAGTTCGGCGGGCGGGGAGGCCAGGCGTTGTTTTAGTTCTTGCATGGGGCATCCTCGAAGGTGGGTCGATTGTGTAGTGAATTTTTCAGATTGTTCAATATGTGACGGAATGTTTTTTTCACTACATTTCCCGCAAACGACCGAATGACCGCTGTCGTGGCACGGCAGGCAGACGTGCGGCCGGGCCGGAAACGAAAAAGCCCGGTCGAAGACCGGGCTTTTTCCAGGGGCGGTTACGCGGCTTGGCTCAGAACGCCGGTACCACTGCGCCTTTGTACTTCTCCTGGATGAACTGCTTGACCTCGGCGCTGTGCAGGGCCTTGGCCAGCTTCTGCATGGCGTCGCTGTCCTTGTTGTCCGGGCGCGCGACGAGGATGTTCACGTAGGGCGAGTCGCTGCCTTCGATGGCCAGCGCATCCTTGGTCGGGTTCAGCTTGGCTTCCAGGGCGTAGTTGGTATTGATCAGCGCCATGTCGACCTGGGTCAGCACGCGCGGCAGGGTCGCGGCTTCCAGTTCGCGGATCTTGATGTTCTTCGGATTGTCGACGATGTCCTTCGGCGTGGCGGTGATGCTCTTGTTGTCCTTGAGCTTGATCACCCCGGCCTTGTCCAGCAGGAGCAGGGCGCGGCCGCCGTTGGTGGCGTCGTTGGGGATCACCACGGTAGCGCCGGAAGGCAGTTCGTCGAGCTTCTTGTACTTGCTCGAGTAGGCGCCCAGCGGCTCGATGTGTACGCCGGTCACGGCGACCAGGTCGGTGCCCTTGGCCTTGTTGAACTCATCGAGGTACGGCTGGTGCTGGAAGAAGTTGGCGTCCAGGCGCTTCTCCGAGACCTGCACGTTCGGCTGCACGTAGTCGGTGAACTCCTTGACCATCAGTTCCACGCCTTCCTTGGCCAGCAGCGGCTTGACCACATTGAGGATCTCCGCGTGCGGCACCGGGGTGGCCGCGACGGTGAGGGTCTCGGCGGCCTGGGCGGCGGTGAGGCCGAGCGCCGCGACAGCGGAGAAAGCAGCAAGCAGTTTTTTCATCTTCAACTCCTTTCGAGGTGTTCCTGGCGGCTGTGGATAACCGCGGCGCTCAGGGTTTTGGGCTTGGCCGGCAAGCTTACTTGCGCGAGAAGTGCACCACCAGCTTGTCGCCCACGGTTTGCAGAATCTGGACGAGGATCAGCAGCATCACCACGGTGACCACCATCACGTCGGTCTGGAAGCGCTGATAGCCGAAGCGGATCGCCAGGTCGCCCAGCCCGCCGGCGCCGACCACTCCGGCCATCGCGGTGTACGAGACCAGGGTGATGGCGGTGACGGTGATGGCGGCGATGATGCCCGGCCGGGCTTCCGGCAGCAGGGCGTTCCAGATGATCTGCCGGGTGCTGGCGCCCATCGCCTGGGTTGCCTCGATGATGCCCTTGTCGACCTCGCGCAGCGCGGTTTCCACCAGGCGCGCGAAGAACGGCGTGGCGCCCACCACCAGCGGCGGGATGGCCCCGGCGACGCCCAGCGAGGTACCGGTGATCAGTACGGTCAGCGGGATCATCACGATCAGCAGGATGATGAACGGCAACGAACGGAGGATGTTCACCACTAGCGAGAGCAGGGTGTAGACCGCCTTCTGCTCGAACATCTGCCGTGGCCCGGTAAGGAACAGCAGGACGCCGAGGGGCAGGCCGAGGACCACCGTGAACAGCAGCGAACCGCCGAGCATCCAGAAGGTGTCGACGCTGGCCAGCCAGATTTCGTACCAGTCGATGTTGGCGAAGCTCATGGTTTCGAAGAAGTCCATCAGCGCAGTACCTCCACATGTACGTCAGCGGCGTTCAACTGGCTCATGGCGGCTTCCAGGTCACCGCCGACCAGGGCCAGGGTCAGCTGGCCGTAGGGCGTGTCCTTGATGCGGTCGATGCGTCCGGAAAGGATGCTGTAGTCGACCCCGGTCTGCCGCGCCACGGTGCCCAGCAGCGGCGCATAGGTGGCTTCGCCGCGGAAGGTCAGGCGCAGGATGAGACCCGGCACGTGGGCGAAATCGTCGTGGCGCTCGTCCTCGTCGACCCGTTCGGCCTCGAACACGAAGCGGCGGGTGGTCGGGTGCTGCGGATGGAGGAAGACATCGGCGACATCGCCCTGCTCGACGATGGCGCCGCCGTCCATGACCGCGACCTGGTCGCAGACACGACGGATCACGTCCATCTCGTGGGTGATGAGGACGATGGTCAGCTTCAGCTCGCGATTGATTTCCGCCAGCAGTTGCAGGACCGAGGCGGTGGTCTGCGGATCGAGGGCGCTGGTGGCCTCGTCGCAGAGCAGGATGCTCGGCCGGCAGGCCAGGGCGCGAGCGATGCCGACGCGCTGTTTCTGTCCGCCGGACAGCTGGGCCGGATACTTGCGCGCGTGGTCGGACAGGCCGACCCGCGCGAGCAGCTCGGAGACCCGCGCATCGACTTCGGCACGGCTGAAGCCGCCGGCCAGGCGCAGGGGCATGGCGATGTTGTCGGCGACGGTCTTCGAGGACAGCAGGTTGAAGTGCTGGAAGATCATCCCGACGCGCTGGCGGAAACGGCGCAGGCCTTCGGCGTCGAGGGCGGTGACGTCTTCGCCCTCGACCAGGATGCGGCCGCCGCTGGGCTCCTCGAGGCGGTTGATCAGGCGCAGCAGGGTGCTCTTGCCGGCACCGGAATGGCCGATCAGGCCGAAAATCTGCCCGGCCTGGATGTTCAGGCGGGTCGGTTGCAAGGCGGGGATTTCCCGACCGGCAACTCGATAGGTCTTGTGGACGTCGTGGAATTCGATCACTGGGCGAACCTTGTGGGTGCGGCGATGCTGTTACGGCTGGAGCACGGGCTTGGCGGGAAGCATGGGCGGTCAGCTAAACCGAGCATTTTACCTTGCTTTCTTATGCATTATTAATATTTATTGGTGATGAAAAAACATTGAAATGGAATAAGCGTCTGGCTCGCTCCCGACAAGCGCTTTCTGCTGCGGCCGGGGCTGGACCGGCCTCAATTCCGGGGGGTAAGTATCAATCGGGTCGGCTTGTCGGCCTGTACGACATGGCTGAGATGCAGGTCGAAATCGGGTGAGAGCTTCTTCACCCGCGCCAGGAGCTGGTCGGAAACCAGCGGATAGTCGCTGTCCCGGCGCACTTCGATATGCACCCTGCAACGGTAGGCGACGACATCCGCGGCCACCGCGTCGAGCACCGCACCGAGGCCGCCCTGGCCGGTGCCGTCGAGCATCGGCAGGGGCACGGCGCTGCTGGCCGCTTGCGGATCGATCAGGTGGGGAGCGCCGGGCAGCGGCTTCAGTTCGCCGTCGGGCGGCGTCTGGATGATCTGCTGCATCTGCTGCTGGGCCGCCTGCTGCATGCGTCGGGCCTGCTCGGCACGGGCGGGATCGACCTTGGCGCGGTTGATCGCACCGTCCAGCCCGGCGGTCAGCGCCGGCGCCTTGGGCATCAGTCCGCGGGCATGGCCGAGGGCACTGGTGGCGGTGTTGAGGTCTCCTTGGCGCAGCGCGGTTTCCCCGCGCTGCATGTAGGCCTCGGCCAACTGGCGGCGGAATGCTTCGACGCGCTCGTCGCCGGCGGCTGCGCTGCGCAGGGCCAGCCATTGTTGCTCGGCCTGTTCGAGCTTGCCGGCGGCCAGGGTTTCCTGCAGTTCGGCGTAGGGATCGGCGGGCTGCGCCTGGGGCGCGACCACCGGCGTCGGTTGCGACGACGCATTGCCCTGGCAGGCGCTGACCAGCAGCGCCGCCGCCAGGACGGACAGCAGGCGAAAGAAGGACGACATCATTCCTGCGGGTTCTCGTTTGGTCAAAAAATCGCCAGATTCTACACCGTGCGGCGGGGCAGGACAAAACTCAGCAGGAACAGGCCGGCGGCGCTGACCACGATCGAGGGGCCGGCGGGGGTATCCTTGAACCAGGACAGGGCCAGGCCGGCGCACACCGCGACCAGTCCCAGCAGGCTGGCGCCGACCGCCATCTGCTCGGGACTGCGGGCATGGCGCTGGGCGGCGGCGGCGGGAATGATCAGCAGCGAGGTGATCAGCAACACGCCGACGATCTTCATCGCCACGGCGATGACGATGGCGATCAGCAACATCAGCGCCAGGCGGATCGCTCCGACCGGCAGGCCTTCCACCTTCGCCAGTTCCTCGTGCACGGTGATCGCCAGCAGCGGCCGCCAGAGGAAGCAGATCAGTGCCAGGACCAGCGCGCTGCCGGCGATTATCCACAGCAGGTCGCTGGCGCTCACCGCCAGCAGATCGCCGAACAGGTAGGCCATCAGGTCGACCCGCACTTCCTTCATGAAGCTCAGGGTGACCAGGCCCAGCGACAGGGTGCTGTGGGCGAGGATGCCCAGCAGGGTGTCGGCGGCCAGCGGCTGGCGCTGCTGCAGGGTCACCAGCAGCACCGCGAGCAGCACGCAGCCGACGGTCACAGCCAGGGTCGGGCTGACATCGAGGAGGAAACCCAGGGCTACCCCGAGCAGTGCGGCGTGGGACAGGGTATCGCCGAAATAGGCCATCCGTCGCCAGACCACGAAGGAGCCCAGGGGGCCGGCCACCAGGGCCAGGGCGAGGCCGGCGAGGAGGGCGTTGAGCAGGAAGTCAGCCATGGTTGCAGTCGGGGCCGTGCTTGTGGACAGGAGTGAAGCGGGTGCCTGGAGGCAAGGCGCCGGGACCGGCCTTGACCACCTCGCCGTGGAGGTCGTGGGCGTGGTCGTGATGGTGGTGGTAGATCGCCAGGCTGCGAGCGTCCTGGCCGAACAGCTCGACGAAGGCCGGGTCGCCGCTGACCTGCTCGGGGTGCCCGGAGCAGCAGACATGGCGGTTCAGGCAGACCACCTGGTCGGTGGCGCTCATCACCAGGTGCAGGTCGTGGGAGACCATCAGCACACCGCAGCCGTAGCGGTCGCGCAGTTTGCCGATGAGGCGGTAGAGTTCGGCCTGGCCGGCGACGTCGACGCCCTGCACCGGCTCGTCGAGCACCAGCAGCTCGGGCTTGCGCAGCAGGGCGCGGGCCAGCAGCACGCGTTGCAGTTCGCCACCGGAAATGCTTTGCAGCGGGCGCTCCAGCACGTGCGCCGCGCCGACCTCGCGCAACGCCGCCAGCGCCTGCTCGCGCTTGACCCCGGGTACCAGGCGGAGGAAGCGCAGTACGCTGAGCGGCAGGGTGGCGTCGACGTGGAGTTTCTGCGGCATGTAGCCGATGGTCAGCCGCGGCCGTCGCCAGACCTCGCCGACGTGCGGCTTGAGCAGGCCGAGCACGCTGCGTACCAGGGTGGTCTTGCCGGCGCCGTTGGGGCCGATCAGGGTGACGATCTGGCCGGGCTCGATGGCCAGGTCGACATCGCTCAGCACCGCCTGGCCGTTGAAGGACACGCCGACCTGGGTCAGCCGCACCAGCGCGTTGTCCATCAGGCGTCCTTCTGGTCCCGGCAGGTGCCGCAGAGGCCGACCACCTCGACGGTCTGGCTTTCAACGGCGAAGCCGACGCTGTTCGCTCCGGCGACGATGGCCCGGCTGATATCCGGCTGTTCCAGCTCGATCGCGGTGTGGCAGGTGCGGCAGATGAGGAACTGGCCCTGGTGGCTGTGCTCCGGGTTGTTGCAGCCGACGAATGCGTTGAGCGAGGCGATGCGGTGCACCAGGCCGTTCTCCTGGAGGAAGTCCAGCGCGCGGTAGACGGTCGGCGGCGCGGCGCGGCGGCCGTCGGTTTCGCTGAGCACCGCGAGGATATCGTAGGCCCCCAGCGGCTTGTGGCTCTGCCAGACCAGTTCCAGCACGCGCCGCCGTAGTTCGGTCAGGCGCACGCCCTGGCGCGCGCACAGCGCATCGGCCTCGGCCAGCGCGGTGCTGACGCACTGGCTGTGGTCATGGGGCTGGCAGGCCAGCGGGGTCTTGGGCGCAATCTTGTACATGGGCTGCGACGCTCGAGGGTAGAGACGTTATTATATTACCCGCTAACCACCTTTCATGTGAGTGCCGCCGTGACCCTGCGTCCCTTTGCCCTGCTGTCCGCCTGCTTCGCCCTGTTCCTGCTGGCTTCGCCGGCGCGCGCCGAGGTCAGCGTGCTGACCAGCATCAAACCGCTGCAACTGGTCGCCGCGGCCATTCAGGACGGCGTCGGCCAGCCGGACGTACTGCTGCCGCCGGGCGCCTCGCCGCACCAGTATGCCCTGCGTCCTTCCGACGTACGGCGGCTGCGCGAGGTGCAATTGTTCTACTGGATCGGCCCGGACCTGGAGAACTTCCTGCCCAAGGTGCTCGCCGGCCGCCAGGGCACCAGCGTCGCGGTGCAGGACCTGCCGGGCATGCACCTGCGCAAGTTCGTCAATTTCGAAGAAGAGGAGCATGCCGGGCACGACGAGCACGACCATGACCATCGTCCCGGCATGCTCGACGCCCACCTCTGGCTGTTGCCGGCCAACGCCCGCACCATCGCCGCGCGGATGGCCGAGGACCTGGCCCAGGTCGACCCGGCCAACGCCGGGCGCTACCGGGCCAACCTGAAGGCCTTCGAGGAGCGCCTCGGCGGGCTCGACGGGAAACTCCGCGAACGCCTGGGCAAGCTTGCCGGCAAGCCTTTCTTCGTCTTCCACGAAGCCTTCGACTATTTCGAGGAAGCCTACGGGTTGCGCCATACCGGCGTGTTCGCGGTATCCGCGGAGGTCCAGCCGGGAGCACGCCATGTCGCCGCCATGCGCGCCCAACTGAAGGCCGCCGGTCCGGCCTGCATCTTCAGCGAGCCGCCGCTTCGACCGCGGCTGGCCGACACCCTCAGCGAAGGCCTGCCGGTGCGCCTGGCCGAACTGGACGACCTGGGCGTGAACGTGACCGTGGACGCCAACGGCTATGAGAATCTTCTGAACAACCTGGCAGGCGAATTTGCCGGCTGTCTGGAAAAGCTCTGAAAACCCGTGACTGATGGCCGCGCCCTCTTGCGCGCGGCGTCCCGATGACTAAGGTTGTCTGTTGCTGCCTGACACAAGATATTGATTCCCGTCAGGTACGGATAACTAGATGTTGCGTACGGTGGCCGGCTTCGGACGCCCCAACAACCATCGGGAGGTTAATCAGCGGATGGCCAAGACAGACGCACGCAGTCCCCGCACCGAACGCGGGACCATCGCCCTGCAGGACGCGTCGCAGGATATCTGGGACAAGAAGTACCGGCTCAAGAGCAAGGACGGTACGCCGGTGGATGCCAGCGTCGACGGTACCTGGCAACGCGTCGCCCGCGCCCTTGCCGATGTCGAGGACAAGGCCTCCCGCGAACACTGGTACGGGCGCTTCCTCTGGGCCCTGCGCAACGGCGCCATCCCGGCCGGCCGGATCATTTCCAATGCCGGCGCCCTGGGGCACAAGCCGGCCACCTCGACCATCAACTGCACGGTGTCCGGGACCATCCAGGACTCCATGGACAACATCCTCGAGAAAGTCCACGAGGCCGGCCTGACGCTCAAGGCCGGCTGCGGCATCGGCTATGAGTTCAGCACCCTGCGCCCGCGCGGCGCCTACGTTTCCGGTGCCGGTGCCTACACCAGCGGGCCGCTGTCGTTCATGGACATCTACGACAAGATGTGCTTCACCGTCAGCTCCGCCGGCGGCCGCCGCGGCGCGCAGATGGGCACCTTCGATGTCAGCCACCCGGACGTCCGCGAATTCATCCGCGCCAAGCGCGAGGACGGGCGCTTGCGCCAGTTCAACCTGAGCCTGCTGATCACCGACCAGTTCATGCAGGCGGTGGAACAGGACGCCGACTGGCCGCTGGTATTCCCGGTGCACGTGAAGGAGCGCGACGAGATCGACCTCGACGACCCCAACGCGGTGGTCTGGCGCGAATGGCCGATCCAGGACGACTACGTCCAGCGCGCCGACGGGCTGGTCGCCTGCAAGGTCTACGGCCAGGTCCGCGCCCGTCACCTGTGGGACATGATCATGGTCTCCACCTACGACTATGCGGAGCCGGGCTTCATCCTCATCGACCGGGTCAACGAACTGAACAACAACTGGTGGTGCGAGGCGATCCGCGCCACCAACCCCTGCGGCGAGCAACCACTGCCGCCGTATGGCTCGTGCCTGCTCGGTTCGGTCAACCTCACCTGCTTCGTCGAGCAGCCATTTGGCGACGAGGCGCGCTTCGACTGGGACCGTTTCCGCGAAGTGGTGCGGGTGTTTACCCGGATGCTCGACAACGTGGTGGAAATCAACGGCCTGCCGCTGGAACAGCAACGCCAGGAAATCCTTGGCAAGCGCCGGCATGGCATGGGCTTCCTCGGCCTGGGCTCGACCCTGACCCTGCTCAAGCTGCGCTACGGCAGTCCCGAGGCCTGCGTATTCACCGAGGAAGTGGCGCGGGAAATGGCCCTGGTGGGCTGGGAAGTGGCCCTGGAGCTGGCCAGGGAGAAGGGCCCGGCGCCGATCCTGGCGCAGGACTACGAAGTCACCGCGGAAATGCTTCGCAAGCGTCCGGAAATGGCCGCCGATGGCTATAAGGCCGGCGACCGCATCCGCGGCAGCGTGCTTCACGCCAAGTATTCCCGCTACATGCAACGGGTCGCCGAACATGCTCCGGAACTGATCGAGGCGTTGGCTGAAACCGGCGCGCGCTTCACCCACCACAGCTCCATCGCGCCGACCGGGACCATCAGCCTGAGCCTGGCCAACAATGCCTCCAACGGTATCGAGCCGAGCTTCGCCCACCATTATTCGCGCAACCTTATCCGCGAAGGCCGCAAGACCAAGGAAAAGGTAGAGGTCTACAGCTACGAGCTGCTGGCCTACCGGACTCTGGTCAACGCCCAGGCCCTGCCGGACAGCGACGACCCGGCGCGACGCCTGCCGGACTACTTCATCACCGCCGACAGCGTCACCCCGGCGCAGCACGTGGACATCCAGGCGGCGGCGCAGAAGTGGGTCGATTCGTCGATCTCCAAGACCGCCAACGTGCCCACCGACTACCCGTTCGAGGACTTCAAGGACATCTATCGCTACGCCTGGCACCAGGGACTCAAGGGCTGCACCACCTTCCGCTTCAATCCCGAGGCGTTCCAGGGCGTGCTGGTCAAGGAGTCCGACCTGGAGAAGACCCGCTACCGCTTCGAACTGGAGGACGGCAGCGTGGTGGAGTTCAAGGGCAACGAGCAGGTCGAGTACGACGGTGAGATCCATACCGCCGCCAACCTCTTCGACGCCTTGAAAGAAGGCTATTACGGCAAGTACTGAGGCCGGGGGAATCGATATGTCAGCAGTCAAGATCACGCAGAAGATCAAGGGCTTCAAGGTCGTCAACGAAGCCGAGGAGCAGGCCCTTGCCGCCGCCGCGGAAGCCGCGTCGGTGGTGCAGATGGACGAGACCCTGGAGCGCCCGGATACCCTGATCGGCGCCACCTACAAGATCAAGTCGCCGCTGTTCGAGCACGCGCTCTACGTGACCATCAACGACATGGTCCTCAATGCGGGCACGGCGCACGAGCAGCGGCGTCCCTTCGAGATCTTCATCAACTCGAAGAACATGGATCATTTCCAGTGGATCGTCGCACTTACCCGCATCATGTCCGCGGTTTTCCGCAAGGGCGGCGACTGCACCTTCCTTGTCGAGGAACTCAAGGCGGTATTCGACCCGCGCGGGGGCTACCTGAAGAAAGGCGGCATCTACATGCCCTCCATCGTCGCCGAGATCGGCGGCGTGCTGGAGCGCCACCTGACGGCCATCGGCCTGTTGCGTGGCCCTGAACTGGACGAGGAACAGCGTCTTTTCCTCGCGGAAAAACGCGCCGCCTACGAGGCCGCCCAGGGCACCAGCAAGGTCGAGCCGGGCGAAGGCTTCCCCGCCGGCGCGCAACTGTGCGGCAAGTGCAACAGCATGGCGGTGGTACAGATGGACGGCTGCGCCACCTGCCTCAACTGCGGACACTCGAAATGTGGGTGAGCCCGTTCAAAACGCATGCGTTTTGAAGGGCGAACGACCGGCCAGGATGGCCGGGCCGGGGGTGGGCTGAACGACGAGGCCTCGACAGGATGTCAGCTCGGCCTTACCCAAGACGCCGAACCGCATGCGTTTTGAAGGGCGAACGACCGGCCAGGATGGCCGGGCCGGGGGTGGGCTGAACGACGAGGCCTCGACAGGATGTCAGCTCGGCCTTACCCAAGACGCCGAACCGCATGCGTTTTGAAGGGCGAACGACCGGCCAGGATGGCCGGGCCGGGGGTGGGCTGAACGACGAGGCCTCGACAGGATGTCAGCTCGGCCTTACCCAAGACGCCGAACCGCATGCGTTTTGAAGGGCGAACGACCGGCCAGGATGGCCGGGCCGGGGGTTAGCTGAACGACGAAGCCTCGACAGGATGTCAACTCGGCCTCACCCAAGACGCCAAACCGCATGGGTTTTGAAGGGGGAGCGGCCGCAGGACGGCCGTGCTCCTGCGGTTCCTGCCTACAACGCAAACGGCAAATGAATCTCCACGTTCTGCCGTTGCGCCAGGCGCATCTCGAACTCCGCCGGATCATGGATCAGCACGTCCTGTCCGGCGAACGCCTCGGCGGCGATCAGTCGCGACAGCCAGAAGCGCACGCAGGCGACCCGCAGCATGCTCGGCCAGTGCTCGGCTTCCAGCGCGGTGAACGGCCGGCGGTTGGCGTAGGCGGCGAGCAGGGCGCGGGCGCGGGCCGGGTCCAGGCTGCCGTCGGCATTGGAGCACCAGTCGTTCAGGGTGATCGCCAGGTCGTAGAGCATCCAGCCGGAGCAGGCGTTGTAGAAGTCGATCAGGCCGGCCAGGTGCGGGCCGTCGAACAGCACGTTGTCGCGGAACAGGTCGGCATGCAGGTTGGCGCGCGGCAGCGCAGGGCGCTCGGCATCCAGCGCGGCGATCTCCGCCAGGGCCGGGGCGAGCAGGGCGCGGGCCTGTTCCGGTAGTCGCGGGGCGAGGTTGGCACCTTGTTCCAGCATCCAGGGCAGGCCACGGTCGCTGGGGCGTTCGAGGATGCGCCCGCGGGTGGCGGCGTGAAGGTGGCCGAGCAGATCGCCCACTTCCTGGCAGTGGTGGGCGTTCGGCTGCCGCTCGTGGCGGCCGGCCAGGCGCGGTTGCAGCAGCGCCGGCTTGCCTTCGAGACGGCGCAGGGCCTCGCCGTCGCGGGTGCGCAGGGCGTAGGGTACCGGCAGGCCGTCCTCGTGGAGCACGTCGAGCAGTTCGATGAAGAACGGCAGGTCCTGCACCGGCCCGCGCTCGACCAGGGTCAGGACGAACTCGCCGTGTTCCAGGCTGACGAAGAAGTTGCTGTTCTCGGAGCCTTCGGCGATGCCACGGAAATCCCGCAGGCGGCCCAGGTCGTAGGGGGCGAGGAAGGCTTCCAGGGTCGAGCGTTCGAGTGGGGTGAACACCGACATGTCAGCGCGGCCTCGCCAGGTTGGAAATGCACATCACCAGCTGAAGATCTCCCATTGTGGAATCAGCTTGTCCGGCTGGTCGGAGCGAATGAAGTTGCCATCGCTGCCGTCGGCGCGGACCAGGAAATAGGGTTTGCCATGCTTGGGAACCACCTTGATGGCGTAGAGGAAGCCATTCACGCGGTATTCCTGGATGGTCTTGTCGCCCTCCTGGCGGATGGTTACGTCGGGCTCGCCGGAGGGCGCGTCGTCGTCCGCCGCCATCGCGACGAGCGGGGCGAACGCCAGCAGTCCGGCGAGCATCAAGCGGTTCAGCGTACGCATGGTAACCTTGCTCCTTTATCGAATCGTCCAGGGTTCATTCTACACGCCCTGGTCTCCGGAAAAGGTTGATTCCCCTCATGAGCCAAGCGCCCCTCGTCCTGGTGGACGGTTCCTCGTACCTGTACCGCGCCTTCCATGCCCTGCCGCCGCTGACCACTTCGACCGGCAAGCCCACCGGTGCGGTGAAGGGCGTGCTGAACATGCTCCTGAGCCTGCGCAAGCAGTACCCGGACAGCCCGTTCGCGGTGGTCTTCGACGCCAAGGGCCCGACCTTCCGCGACGAGCTGTTCGCCGAGTACAAGGCCAATCGGCCGTCGATGCCCGACGACCTGCGGGTCCAGGTCGAGCCGCTGCATGCCAGCGTCCGCGCCCTCGGCCTGCCGTTGCTGTGCGTGGAGGGGGTCGAGGCCGACGACGTGATCGGCACCCTGGCGCGCAGCAGCGCCGCGGCCGGCCGCCCGGTAGTGATTTCCACCGGCGACAAGGACATGGCGCAACTGGTCGACGGGCACATTACGCTGGTCAACACCATGACCGGTAGCCGCCTCGACGTGGATGGCGTGAAAGAGAAATTCGGCGTCGGTCCTGAGCTGATCATCGATTTCCTCGCCCTGATGGGCGACAAGGTCGACAACATCCCCGGCGTTCCGGGTGTCGGCGAGAAAACCGCGCTGGGCCTGCTGACCGGTGTCGGTGGCGGCCTGGAGGTGCTCTACGCCAGCCTGGACAAGGTGCCCGAGCTACCGATCCGCGGCGCCAAGGGCTTGCCGGCGAAGCTCGAGGAAAATCGCGAGCAGGCGTTCCTGTCCTATCAACTGGCGACCATCAAGACCGACGTCGAACTGGACGTGGAGATCGACAAGCTGTATCCCGGCGAGCCGCAGCGCGAAGCGCTGATCGCCCTGTACCGCGAGCTGGAGTTCAAGAACTGGCTGGACGACCTCCTGCGCGAGGCCAAGGAGGCCGGCGAGAACGGCGAGGCGGAAACGCCTATCCAGGCCGAGGTCGACTACGACGTGGTGCTCGACCAGGCCGGGTTCGACGCCTGGCTGAAGAAGCTGGAGGAGGCCGAGCTGATCGCCTTCGATACCGAGACCACCAGCATCGACGCCCAGCAGGCGCAGGTGGTGGGGGTGTCCTTCGCCGTGAAGGAGGGCGAGGCCGCCTACGTGCCGCTGGCCCACAGCTATATGGGCGTTCCCGAGCAACTGGACCGTGACGCGGTGCTGCGTGCATTGAAACCGCTGCTGGAGGATCCGAAGAAGCTCAAGGTCGGCCAGCATGCCAAGTACGACATCAATGTCCTGGCCAATGCCAGCACCCCCATCGCGCTGCGGGGCGTAGCCTACGACACCATGCTCGAGTCCTATGTGCTGGACTCCACCGCCACTCGCCACGACATGGACAGCCTGGCCCTGAAGTACCTCGGCCACAGCACCATCCGTTTCGAGGACATCGCCGGCAAGGGCGCCAAGCAACTGACCTTCGACCAGATCGCCATCGAACAGGCCGGGCCCTATGCGGCGGAGGACGCCGACGTGACCCTGCGCCTGCACCAGGCCCTGTGGCAGAAGCTGGAGGCGATCCCGTCCCTGGCCAGGGTCCTGACCGACATCGAGATGCCGCTGGTACCGGTGCTGGCGCGGATCGAGCGCAACGGCGCGCTGGTCGACGCCAACCTGCTGGGCATCCAGAGCCGCGAACTGGGCGAGAAGATGGTCGCCCTGGAGCGCCAGGCATACGACCTGGCGGGGCAGGAATTCAACCTCGGCTCGCCCAAGCAGCTCGGCGCGATCCTCTACGACAAGCTCGGCCTGCCGGTGCTGAGCAAGACCGCGACCGGCCAGCCGTCCACCGCCGAGGCGGTGCTCGCCGAACTGGCCGAGCAGGACTTCGAGCTGCCCAAGGTGATCATGCAGTACCGCTCCATGAGCAAGCTCAAGAGCACCTACACCGACCGCCTGCCCGAGCAGATCAACCCGCGCACCGGGCGCATCCATACCTCATACCACCAGGCGGTGGCGGCTACCGGGCGGCTGTCGTCGAGCGACCCGAACCTGCAGAACATCCCGATCCGCACCGCGGAGGGCCGGCGCATCCGCCAGGCGTTCGTCGCGCCGCAGGGCTACAAGCTATTGGCCGCGGACTACTCGCAGATCGAGCTGCGGATCATGGCCCACCTGGCCAAGGACGACGGCCTGCTGGATGCCTTCCGCCACGACCTGGACGTACACCGCGCCACCGCGGCGGAAGTCTTCGGCGTGCCGCTGGAAGACGTCAGCGGCGACCAGCGACGCAGCGCCAAGGCGATCAACTTCGGATTGATCTACGGCATGAGCGCCTTCGGCCTGGCCAAGCAGATCGGCGTCGAGCGCAAGGAGGCCCAGGCCTACATCGACCGTTACTTCGCCCGCTACCCCGGCGTCCTGGCGTACATGGAACGGACCCGCGCCCAGGCCGCGGAGCAGGGCTTCGTCGAAACCCTGTTCGGCCGTCGCCTGTACCTGCCGGAGATCCATTCGAAGAACGGTGCCATGCGCAAGGCCGCCGAGCGCACCGCGATCAACGCGCCGATGCAGGGCACCGCGGCGGACATCATGAAGCGCGCCATGGTCGCTGTGGATAACTGGCTGCAGGAAAGCGGCCTCGATGCCCGGGTGATCCTCCAGGTGCACGACGAACTGGTGCTGGAAGTGCGCGAGGACCTGGTCGAGCAGGTGCGCGAGGGAATCCGCCCGCTGATGAGCGGCGCGGCGACCCTGGACGTACCGCTGGTGGTCGAGGCGGGTGTCGGTTCGAACTGGGACGAAGCCCACTGATGAACGGTTGCGAGGCCCGTATGGCGGGCCTTGCGAGCAGGTCCGGAGTGCCCGGGGAGGGTGCCGTGGAAAAGTTTTTCGCGGCGCGCTGAACTTTCCCGTTTTGCCGACAGTCAGAACACACGAATGGCTTCTTGAGCCCTTCGATGCTCCTTTGCAGTGTTTAGTGTTGGCAGATTCCTGGACCCCGCCCTAGCGGTCCGGACTTGAACCCCGAACTTCCCCCTCCCCATACGAAGCTCGGGGTTTTTTTTGCCTGGAATTCAGGCTTCCTCGAACGCCTCTTGGTCCTCGTCCAGCAGGCCCAGCCATTGCGCCAGGACCATTTGCGCCTCGTCGACGCCCTGGCGCTTGGGCGCGGAGAACAGTTGCAGGGTGGCGACGTCGCCCCAGCCTTGCTGGACTTCCCGGCGTACCTTGAGCAGGGCGTTCTTGGCCGCGCCGAAGGCCAGCTTGTCGGCCTTGGTCATCAGTACATGGATCGGTAGCTGGCTGGCCTGGGCCCAATCCAGCATCAGTCGGTCGAAGTCGGTGAGCGGGTGGCGGATGTCCATCATCAGGAACACCCCGGCCAGGCTTGCGCGGCTGCTCAGGTAGGCTTCCAGGTGGCGCTGCCAGTGCTGCTTCAGGGGGATCGGCACCTTCGCGTAGCCGTAGCCGGGCAGGTCCACCAGGCGCCGCGAGTCGTCCAGGGCGAAGAAATTGAGCAGTTGGGTACGTCCCGGGGTTTTCGAGGTGCGCGCCAGGTTGGCGTGGGTGAGGGTGTTCAGCGCGCTCGACTTGCCGGCATTGGAGCGCCCGGCGAAAGCGACTTCCAGGCCTTCGTCGGGGGGGCACTGGTCGACCTGGGCGGCACTGATGAGAAAGCTGGCCTTCTGGCACAGGCCGACGATGGGGTTCTTCTCTGACATGGGTTATCCACAGGGGTGCGACTCGGTGTCGCGGGGGGCTGTTTCGTTTCCGTTTCGGTATCGGAAGTATATAATGCCGCGGATTTTGTGTGCGCTTTATCCCCCAGGGTCGAGCGCGCGCGGGAACGGACAGAGCATTTTCCGCGCGGTAGAACGCGGGCGTTCCCCCTGATGAGGACGATCATGAAGAAACTGCTGCTCGCAGCAACAGTCGTTGCGGTGGCCGTTACGGCGCAGGCGGCGCAGGACCCGGAAGCAGTGTTCAACCGGACCTGTGGCGCGTGTCACGACGGCCAGCTGCCGATGGCGCCGAAAAAGGGCGACCATGCCGCCTGGGAGCCGCGGCTGGCCAAGGGCATGCCGACCCTGGTCCAGCATGTGACCAACGGATTCAACGCCATGCCGCCCCGCGGCCTGTGCACCGACTGCAGTGCCGAAGACTACCAGGCAACCATCCAGTGGATGGTGAAGAAGTAGCCGAAGCCCACTATCTTTCACCCTTAGCCGTAATTGGATTAGCTGATGAACAAACTTCTCGTGAGTCTGCTGTTGACCCTGGGTCTGACCGGCCTTGCCCATGCCGCTGGCGATGCCGCCGCGGGCCAGGCGAAAGCCGCGGTATGCGGCGCCTGTCACGGTGCGGATGGCAACAGCCCGGCGCCGAACTTCCCGAAACTGGCCGGCCAGGGCGAGCGTTACCTGCTCAAGCAGATGCATGACATCAAGGACGGCAAGCGTACCGTGCTGGAAATGACCGGGCTGCTGACCAACCTCAGCGACCAGGACCTGGCCGACATCGCCGCCTACTTCGCCAGCCAGAAGATGAGCGTCGGCATGGCCGATCCGAACCTGGTGGCCCAGGGCGAAGCGCTGTTCCGCGGCGGCAAGATCGCTGAAGGCATGCCGGCCTGCACCGGTTGCCATTCCCCGAGCGGCGTCGGCATCGCAACCGCCGGTTTCCCGCACCTGGGCGGCCAGCACGCGACCTACGTGGCCAAGCAGCTGACCGACTTCCGCGAAGGCACCCGCACCAACGACGGCGACACCAAGATCATGCAGTCCATCGCCGCCAAGCTGTCGAACAAGGACATCGCCGCGATTTCCAGCTACATCCAGGGTCTGCACTGATCGCTGCGTAGCACGGCAAAAAAGATGTATGAAAAAGGGTGGCCTCGGCTGCCCTTTTTTGCGTCCGCCATCGCTACAATGCTGGAACCCGTGACCGCTCCCCCCGGTCGAACTGACCGGGCCGAACCCGGCCGGAGAGCGGCACTGACCTCGCCTAGGAGTGAACGATGCGTAACCTGATTCTCACCGCCATGCTGGCCATGGCCAGCCTGTTCGGCATGGCCGCCCAGGCCGACGACTATACCGCCGGCAAGGAATACGTCGAGCTGAGCAGCCCGGTGCCGGTGTCCCAGCCGGGCAAGATCGAAGTGGTGGAACTGTTCTGGTATGGCTGCCCGCATTGCTACGCGTTCGAGCCGACCATCGTGCCGTGGAGCGAGAAGCTGCCGGCAGATGTCCATTTCGTGCGCCTGCCTGCCCTGTTCGGCGGTATCTGGAACGTCCATGGGCAGATGTTCCTGACCCTGGAAAGCATGGGTGTCGAGCATGACGTCCACAACGCCGTGTTCGAGGCGATCCACAAGGAGCACAAGAAGCTCGCCACTCCGGAAGAGATGGCCGATTTCCTCGCCGGCAAGGGCGTGGACAAGGAAAAATTCCTGAGCACCTATAATTCCTTTGCCATCAAGGGCCAGATGGAAAAGGCCAAGAAGCTGGCGATGGCCTACCAGGTCACCGGCGTACCGACCATGGTGGTCAATGGCAAATACCGCTTCGACATCGGCTCCGCCGGTGGTCCGGAGGAAACCCTCAAGCTGGCCGACTACCTGATCGAGAAAGAGCGCGCAGCGGCCAAGAAGTAGGCAAGGTGATTCGGCATGTTGCGCCGCTGGCAGCGTGAACCTCGGGTCGCAGGCAGCTGCGACCCGCGAGTGAACCCCTCCTGTGACGATTCGCGGGAGCTGCCCGACGACGGCCGCCTGCGCCTTCTCAGCTTCAACATCCAGGTCGGTATCAGCACCGAGCGCTACCGCCACTACCTGACCCGCGGTTGGCAGCACCTGCTGCCCCACGCAGGGCGGGCGACCAACCTGAAGCGGATCGGCGAACTGCTCGCCGACTACGATCTCGTCGCCCTCCAGGAAGCCGACGGCGGCAGCCTGCGTTCCGGCTACGTCAACCAGGTCGAGCACCTGGCCCAGTTGGGGGCGTTCCCCTACTGGTACCAGCAGCTCAACCGCAACCTCGGGCGTATCGCCCAGCACAGCAACGGCCTGCTCAGCCGCTGGCGGCCGACCCTGCTGGAAGATCATCCGTTGCCCGGTCCGCCGGGGCGCGGCGCGATCTTCGTGCGTTTTGGCGAAGGCGCCGACGCGCTGGTGGTAGTGATGATGCATCTCGCTCTCGGCGCTCGCACCCGCACCCGCCAGCTCGCCTATATCCGCGAGCTGATCGGCGACTACCGCCACCAGGTGCTGATGGGCGACATGAACACCCATGCCGTCGATCTTCTGGAAAACTCGCCCCTGCGCGACCTCGGCCTGATGGCGCCGCAGGTCGAGGCGACGTTTCCCAGCTGGCGGCCGCAGCGCAATCTCGACCACATCCTGCTCAGTTCCGATCTCGCTCTCGAGCGGGTCGACGTGCTCGACCAGCCGATCTCCGACCATCTGCCGGTATCGGTGGAGATTCGCCTGCCGGACAACCTGCGCGACAAGGCCTTGGTCGTGCGCGGGGATGCCGGGAGTCCGCCATGAGTCGCGACGACGTCCAGCGCTGGAAAGACAAGTACCTGGAGAACATCGAGCAGCAGGAGCGCCTGCAACGGCGCTGGGATGCCCGGATCGACCTGCTGCGTCGCGGCCTGGTGCGTAGCAGTCTGGCGGCCGAAGGCAGCGACAAGGCGGTCGACCAGTGCATGAAGGAGCTGCGCGAGATCCTCCGTCGCGACGACATGGACGCCGGCCTGTCGGGCCTGATTCCGCGCCTGGAAAAGGCCGTGCTCGACTCCGAACAGCGCCGCCAGCAACGCACCCAGCAGAACATCGATGCTCTCGGCGAACTGGCCCAGCAGTTGCTGGCCCTGGACCTGCCGCGGGAACTGCGCAAGCCGCTGAAGCAGTTCGCCCGCGATATCGAGGAGCGCGCCCGGCAGTCGCGCGAGATTCCGATCCTGCTCAGCGAGCTGAGCAGGCTGCAACGCCAGGCGCTGGCCGAGCGCAAGGGCGGCGACGCCGAAGACGGTCGCCCGAGCCTGTTGCAACGCCTGTTCGGCGGCAAGGAGTCGGAAACCGCCGCGGAGCCGAGCGCATCGGTGCCGTCCGTTGTGGCGGCAAGCAATACACCGATCCAACCGGCGGCGGCCGCGCCGTCCCTGCCGGTCGCCGAGCACGACGAGGCGCCAGGCGGCCCGCCGCAGCCGTTGCCCGCCAGCAGGGTCGCCGCCATCGAAAGCGCGCCAGCGGGTTGGGTCGGGGTCGCCGAGCGTGGCGAGCCGAACCAGATCCTGCTGGATGAGCCTCGGGAAATCTGGCTCGACAGCCTGCCGCTGCCGGCCGGCCTGAGCTTTAGCGAGACGCTGGAAGACGCGGGTGCGGAGTCGCCGCCCGCAGTGCCGGCGGACGTTGAAAGCGCGCCCGAAGCTCCGGCCACCCCTGTGGATAACCTCGACGGGCAGGCGGTAGACGAGGCCTACGAACTGCCGCCGCCGATACCGGAGCCCGGCTACAGCGCGGTGGCGCCGCACATCGAGGCCAGCCTGCTGCGGCTGCTCGACGGCCTGTCCCTGCCGAGCAGCCACCAGCCCCAGGCCGAGGCGCTGCGGGAGCGGATCGATGGCAGCCTGAACTGGTATGAGCTGGTGCCGGTACTCGACGACCTGGCGGTGCTGGTGCTGTCCCTGGCGGACAGTGGCCAGCGCGACTTCGAGGAATACCTGCGGCAACTCAACGAGCGCCTGGAAAGCTTCCTCGGCCACCTGGGCGACGCCCACGCCGGCTATACCGACGTGCTGGACAACGCGCGCGGCTTCGACCAATCGCTGCGTGAGCAGGTCAGCGGCCTGCAGGCCAGCGTGCAGCAGGCGACCGACCTGAACAGCCTCAAGCTGGCGGTGGACAGCCGGCTGAACGGCCTGCTTGCCTCCATGGACGAACACCAGCGCGAACAGGCCGAGCACGAACAGGAGGTGTCCGGCCGCCTGCAGGCGCTGATGGAGCGGGTCAACAGCATGGAGCAGGATGCCAAGGCGTTCCACAGCCACCTGGAGGACCAGCGACAGAAAGCCCTGACCGATCCGCTGACCGGCCTGCCCAACCGCGCGGCGCTCAGCGAGCGCCTGGAACAGGAGGTGGCGCGCCGGCACCGGGATGGCGGCGATCTGCTGCTGGCGGTGCTGGACATCGACCACTTCAAGCGGATCAACGACGACTTCGGCCACCTGGCCGGGGACAAGGTGCTGAAGATCATTGCCGGCGAATTGCGCAAACGGTTGCGCCAGGCCGATTTCATCGCCCGTTTCGGCGGCGAGGAGTTCGTCGTCCTGCTCCCGGCAACGTCCCTGGAAGCCGGCCGGCAACTACTCGAACGGCTGCGCGCGGCGATCGCCGCCTGTCCGTTCCATTTCAAGGGCGAGCCCCTGAGCATCACCTGTTCCGCCGGCATCACCGCGTTCGAAGGCAACGAGGCCGGCGAAGTGGTTTTCGAGCGCGCCGACCAGGCGCTGTATCGAGCCAAGCGCGCCGGCCGGGACCGCCTGGAAGTGGCCTGAAGGGCGACCAGCGCACATTCCGACGACTCGGGACGGGCTCGCCTGCAGGTGTTGCCGCGGCTCGCTAGAATGGTCCCGCCCGGTAGAATGACCGGCTGTCCCGCTCTGGAAATTCCCATGGATATGTTCGGCGTCGCCGTCCTGATCTTTCTGGTCACCGATCCCTTCGGCAACATCGCCGTGTTCCTCGCCGCGCTGAAAGGCGTCGCCCCCGGGCGCCGCCTGCGCGTGGCGTTTCGCGAGCTGGCCTTCGCCCTGGGCCTGCTGCTGCTCTTCCTCACCCTCGGCGAGCACATCCTCAGCGGCCTCGGCCTGTCCCGCGAGGCGACCGGGATCGCGGGTGGCATCATCCTGTTCGTGATCGCCATGCGCCTGATCTTCCCCTCGCCCCAAGGGCTGCTCGGCGAAGTGCCCGACGGCGAGCCGCTGCTGGTGCCCCTGGCCACCCCGGCGGTGGCCGGGCCCTCGGCGCTGGCGATGCTGATCACCCTGCGCACCACCTTCGACGGTCCGCTGTGGGAGCTTTACCTGGCGGTGGTGCTGGCCTGGGCCGCTACTGCGCTGATCCTGCTGCAGGCGGCGTTCCTCCAGCGTTTCCTCGGCCCGCGCGGGCTGACCGCCATCGAGCGCCTGGCCGGCATGCTGCTGATCATGCTCAGCGTCGATATGCTGTTGGACAACCTGCGCAGCGTGTTGCACATCGCCGCCTGACCGCGCTGCCCATTTTTTTCGGAGTCATCATGCGTTCGTTCGTTCTACTGGCTTTCACCCTGTCGCTGCTGGCCGGCTGCTCCAGCGGCCCGCGCCTGAATACCGACTACACCTCGGCGAACCAGGACAGCCGTGTCCAGTTCATCGTCCTCCACTACACCTCCACCGATCTGCCGCATTCGCTGGGCATCCTCACCCACGGTGGCGTCAGCGCGCACTACCTGATCGGCGACGACGAGCCGGCCACCGTCTACCGCCTGGTGGATGAGAACCGCCGCGCCTGGCACGCCGGGGTCAGTGAATGGCAGGGCCGGACCTGGCTGAACGCCACCTCGATCGGCATCGAGATCGTCAACCAGGGCTATCGCGATACACCCCAGGGGCGGGTCTGGTATCCGTTCAGCGAAGCGCAGATCCAGGCGCTGATCCCCCTGCTGAAGGACATCGCCAAGCGCCACGGCATCACCCCGGACCGGATCATCGGACACAGCGATATCGCGCCGGGCCGCAAGGTCGATCCGGGTCCGCTGTTCCCCTGGAAGCGCCTCGCCGACGCCGGCCTGGTGCCCTGGCCGAAGCCCGGCGAATTGGCGCGCCGGCTCGCCGAACTGAACGGCCAGCTGCCGGATGTGCGCTGGTTCCAGCAGCAGTTGGCGCGGCACGGTTACCTGGTGCCGCAGACCGGCGAGCTGGAGAAGGACACCCGCGACGTCATCGGCGCTTTCCAGATGAAATACCGTCCGGCCCGCTTCGATGGCGAGCCGGACCTGGAAACCGCCGCCCTGCTGCTGGCGGTGCCGACTTCCTGAGGCCTGTGGAAAAGCCTGCCGGGAGCGGCCCCGGTCACACCGGCAGCAGCATGTAGAAGCGCGCGCCCTGGCCCGGTTGCGAGCGCACCGCGATGCGCCCGCCATGCAGCTGGATGATTTCCTTGCACAGCGCCAGGCCGAGGCCGGCGCCGCCCTTCTTGCGTCCGACCTGGACGAAAGGCTCGAAGATCCGTCCTTGCTGGCTGAAGGGAATGCCTTCGCCATTGTCTTCCACCGCGATCAGCACCCGGTCGCCCTGGCGCCGGGCCTGCAGGTGGATCTGCCCGCCTTCGCTGCTATGGCGCAGGGCGTTTTCCAGCAGGTTGTCGATCACCCGCTCGATCTGCAGGCGATCGAGCTGCAGGCGCGGCAGCTCATCGCCCAGCTCCAGTTGCAGCGAGACCCGGCGGGCCTCGCCCTTGGGAGTGAAACGCTGCTGCGCCTGGGTGAGCAGGTCGACGAGGTCGCAGGAAGCCAGTTCGAGCTTCTGCATGCCGGTCTGGTAGCGCGAGAAGTTCAACAGGTCGTTGATCAGCAGGACCAGCCGCGACATCTCTTCGTCCACCGTCTGGATCAGGTCCGCTTCCCGTGACTCCGCGGGGAAGTCCAGGCGTTCGCGGAGCAGGCTGAAGGCCATCTGCATGCCGGTCACCGGCGTGCGCAGTTCGTGGGAGGCGCGCAGGACGAATTCGCTGCGGACCCGTTCGAAGGCGCGCTGCTCGGTCACGTCGCGGACCACCAGCACCGCGCCGACGCTATGCCCGCCGGGATGGGTGACCGGATACAGCGACCAGGCCAGCAGGCGCGACTCGCCGGCGACGTCCACCACCAGGTCGGGCATTGCCTCGTCCTGGACTTCGCCGAGCAGGGCCTTTTCCACCGCTTCCTGGACATCGACATCGCTGAGTATTTCGTCGATCCGCTTGCCATGGGGGTCGTTGGAGACGAACAGCTGGCGGATCGCGACCGGGTTGGCGTGTTCGATGCGCCCCTGGTTGTCGAAGATCACCAGGCCGTCGTCGATGCTGTCGAGTACCGCCTGCAGGCGCCGCTCGCCGGAAAGCACCTCTTCGACGCTGGTCTTGCGGTACTGCCGCAGGGCCTCGGCCATCAGGCCGAAACGCCGGGTCAACTGGCCGACCTCGGCGACGTTGGTCATCGGCAGGGTCACGTCGAAATCGCCTTCGCCGATCCTGTCCGCCGCCCGCGCCAGGGTTTCGATCGGTGCGCCGAAGCGCCGGGCGATGCTGTGGGCGGTGACGAAACCGATCAGCAGGATGGCGACGCCCACCAGGCCAAGCAGGCCGGCGACCAGGTAGGCTCGGTGGCGGGCGCTGGTCTCGGCGTCGCTGATGCCGGCCAGCGCCAGTTGCTGCAGGTCCTGCAGGCGCAGGCGCAGGGTATTGAAGGCTTCGCTGAAGCCGTCGTTGTCGGCCATGGGCGCCTTGAGCAGCGCCGGGGTGTGCGCCTGCAGTTGCAGGTAGGCGTCGCGAACGCCATCCAGGGCGGCCTGCTCGGCGCCGTCGACGGTATTCGCCCGACCCTGTTCCAGGACCCGTCGGAAATCGTTCTGCGAGCGCTCCAGGGCCTGCCCGTCGGGTTTTTCGCGGAGCAGTATGACCAACTGGTCGCCGAGCAGCTGGCGCAACTGCTGGCTCACCTCGATGGTCGCGTGGTGGTGCGACATCCGTTGCTCCTGAGCGCGGCCGAGCTGCATCACGCTGAACAACCCGAGCAACAGGCCGAACAGCGAGACGGTGATCAGCGCGGAAATGCTGAGGAACAACCGGGTCCGGAGCTTCATCGGCAGCGGCATGCTCATAGGCCGTACTGCTTGCGCTTCCGGTACAGGGTCGAGGCATCGATACCGAGGGTCTTGGCGGCCTGGTCGAGGGTCGCGCTGGAGGCCATCACCGCCGTGATATGGGCTTTCTCCAGGTCTTCCAGGCTCAGCGATTCGCCGATCCGCGGCGCGCTGCTGGCAGATTGCGCAGCGCTGAAACCGAGGTGGTCGACATCCACCCGTTCCTGGTTGCAGATGATGCTGGCGCGCTCGATCACGTTGCGTAGCTCGCGTACGTTGCCCGGCCAGGGGTATTGCCGCATGGCCTCGCGGGCGGCTTCGCTGAAGCCGCGGGCGGGGCGGCCGTAGTCCTTGACGAAGCGGGCGAGGAAACGTTCGGCCAGGCCGAGGATATCCTCGGCGCGTTCGCGCAGGGGAGGCAGGTTGAGCACGATCACGTTGAGGCGGTAGAGCAGGTCCTCGCGGAACTGGCCCTGGGCGACCATCGCGCCCAGGTCGCGGTTGGTCGCGGCAAGGATGCGCACATCGGCGCGGCGGGTCACCGGATCGCCGACGCGTTCGTATTCCTTGTCCTGGATGAAGCGCAGCAGCTTGGGTTGCAAGGTCAGCGGGAAGTCGCCGATCTCGTCGAGGAACAGGGTGCCGCCGTCAGCCTGGCTGACCCTGCCCAGGGTGCTTTCGGTGGCACCGGTGAAGGCGCCGCGACTGTGCCCGAACAGTTCGCTTTCCATCAGTTCGGCGGTCAGCGACGGGCAGTTGATGGTGACCTGGGGCTTCTTCGCGCGTTTGCTCCAGGTGTGGATGGCGCGTGCCAGTTCGCCCTTGCCGGAGCCGGATTCGCCGAGGATGAGGATGTTGGCGTCGGTCGCCGCGACCTGGCGCGCGGTCTCCAGTACCGCGGCCATGGCCGGGCTGTGCGATTCCAGGCCGTCGCCCTGGCGGCGCACTTCGTCCTCCAGGGCCTCCAGGCGCGCGGTCAGTTGGCGCACCTCCAGTTGCTTGGCGGCGGCTAGGCGCAGTTGGTCCGGGCTGCAGGGCTTGACCAGGTAATCCACCGCGCCGGCCTGCATGGCGTCGACCGCGGTATCCACCGCCGAATGCGCGGTGACGATCACCACGCGCATCCATGGCGCCTGGACGCGCATCTGGGCGAGAACGTCGAGCCCGTTGTCTTCGCCCAGGCGCAGGTCGAGGAAGCACAGGTCGAATACCTGGCGCTGCAACAGGGCCTCCGCCTGCGGCGCGCTGCTGGCGGTGGCCACGCTGTAGCCTTCGTCTTCGAGGCAATAACGGAAAGTGCGCAGGATCGCCGACTCGTCATCGACCAGCAGGATGCGCCCCTGTTTTTCGGAAGTGGTTTCCATCGTTGCTTTTTATCCTCTAGGGAATTCACTGCCATTCGGCTTCTGGGTTAGTCCCCGGAAAGCCCATGCAAGTTGCAGAGCGCCCCGCCGCCCATCCGGGCGGCGTGCAACCTGCCGATGTTGCTGTTCTTGGGTTTTCGGGAAGCCGTGGCGGCTCCACGGATGGCTCCGGGTAGCAGGTGCCGGGTCGCTTCCCTGTTGCATGTGACAGCGTACCGCGCCGATCGTGCAAAACGCCCGGAATAATTTGTCGCGTCGTGCAGGATGAACTGCGCAGAATACCTGGGTTGTTTTATAACTTATTGAATTAAAAGTATTTTTATTTTTCAGAAAGGCTGGCATGGGGCGTGCAATGAGGTAGTCACGGTCTCCCTGAAGAAAAAATGGACACAGGCCGGTTCGCTACCCCGATGGGCCCGGCCCCGAGGCGGTACCGACAGTTCCGAAGGCACACAGGAGAAAACATCATGCTTAGTTGGGCTATCACCTTTCTGATCATCGCCATCATCGCTGCCGTCCTCGGGTTTGGTGGCATCGCAGGTGCCGCCACCGGAATCGCGAAGATCCTCTTCGTGCTGTTCCTGGTGCTCTTCGTGGTCTCGTTCTTCTTCGGACGCCGTCGCGGCTAGCCGGATGCCAAGGAGAAAGCGATGCGACTCATGCGTAACCTGATGAACGCACTGCTGCTCGGTGCCGCCGCCAGTTCGCTGGCGGTGGCGGCCGACAGGGACGGCGAATACCGCTTGAACGAATTGCAGAGCACCGATGCCGGATACCGCAAGGCCTGGCAGAACCTGGTGGAAGACGAGAGCCGCTTGCCCGACTGGGTGATGAATCTCTCGGGAACCGCTACGCCGATGCATGCCGTCGACGACCAGGGCGACAAGTATCTGGTTGGCGGTCTCTGCGAGAAGTCCGATTGCAAGGGCCAGCGCCTGCTGGTCGCCTTCGATTGGGACAAGAGTCATGCCTACGGGCTCTACGTGCAGGTGCCCGAAGGGCTGCCGCAGGACAAGTCGCCGAGCAAGCACGCCAGCTTCCGCTGGCTGGGCAAGCCGGAGCCGGCGGTACAGAAGATCCTCGACGAACAACTCAAGGCCGATCCGAACTGGTACTGAGGCGGAACGGGCTTGCGTGACACCGCCCCGCCCGCAGCGGGGCATGGCCAGGGGACCGGGATGCGCTGGGTGAGGTCGATCCGGCGGGTTCCAGGGGTACAGGGAGTACCTCCTTCGGGGTCGGGCCAGGCGAAAACGCGCCGGAGGGGAGCCACCGATGTCTCGCTGCCTTCCGGCGCGCTTCTATATATAGAAGGGGTACGACGCTCCGCCGTCCGGCGGAGCGTCGGCTTCCGCACCGATACTCCGCGAACTTCCCTGATATCGATCAATGCCTGTGGATGGCTGAGTCGTTTTACAATCGACCACCCGCGCGTTCCGAGGCGCCCTCCCAGAAGGGCTTTACCGCGCGGTTATCCACAGAGTGCCGCTTATCCACAGCCGGCGATGGCGTGCCGGACGGCGTTGCGTGTCCTGCGACCATCCATCGCAGCGATGATGAGCGACTTTCAACTTCCCAGGATGGGCACGAGGCTCCCGGGCCTTGCACGGAGTGCCTTCCGCTCCCTGTTCTTGTACGAAAATCAAGGGCAATTTCCTGTGGGACGGACGTTTCATTAGTGATTTCTCATGCCGATTCGGCATGGGGCAGTCACTTACGGCATTAGACGGGGTAGGGGAGCGCATGAATCATTGCGCCCTTTCGCCTGTCGGGAGCGACTCTCCCGTTGGAGCGACTCCCGACTTCCACAAGAATTAAGGGTGACGAAACATGGGTAAAGCCAAGCTAAGCCTCGCCTGGCAGATCGTGATCGGTCTGGCACTCGGTATCGCCGTCGGCGCAGTGCTCAACCATTTCAGCGCCGAAAAGGCCTGGTGGATCGCCAACGTGCTGCAACCGGCCGGCGACATCTTCATCCGTCTGATCAAGATGATCGTGGTGCCGATCGTGATTTCCTCGCTGGTGGTCGGCATCGCCGGCGTCGGCGACGCGAAGAAGCTTGGCCGCATCGGCCTGAAGACCATCATCTACTTCGAGATCGTCACCACCGTCGCCATCGTCGTCGGCCTGCTGCTGGCCAACCTGTTCCAGCCCGGCACCGGCATCGACATGAGCACCCTGGGTACCGTGGACATTTCCCAGTACCAGAAGACCACCCAGGAAGTGCAGCATGACCATGCGTTCATCGCGACCATCCTCAACCTGATTCCCTCCAACGTCTTCGCCGCCATCGCCCGTGGCGAGATGCTGCCGATCATCTTCTTCTCGGTGATGTTCGGCCTCGGCCTGTCGAGCCTGCCCAACGACCTGCGCGAGCCGCTGGTGAAGGTGTTCCAGGGCGTTTCCGAGACCATGTTCAAGGTCACCCACATGATCATGAAGTACGCCCCTATCGGTGTCTTCGCCCTGATCGCGGTGACCGTCGCCAACTTCGGCTTCGCCTCGCTGCTGCCGCTGGCCAAGCTGGTGATCCTGGTCTACGTGGCCATCGTCTTCTTCGCCCTGGTGGTGCTGGGCCTGATCGCGCGGATGTTCGGCTTCTCGATCATGCGCCTGATCCGCATCTTCAAGGACGACCTGGTCCTCGCCTATTCCACCGCCAGCTCGGAAACCGTGCTGCCGCGCATCATCGAGAAAATGGAAGCCTACGGCGCGCCGAAGGCGATCAGCAGCTTCGTGGTGCCCACCGGCTACTCCTTCAACCTCGATGGCTCGACCCTGTACCAGAGCATCGCGGCGATCTTCATCGCGCAGCTCTACGGCATCGACCTGTCCATCGGCCAGCAGATCATGCTGGTGCTGACCCTGATGGTGACCTCCAAGGGTATCGCCGGCGTGCCGGGCGTGTCCTTCGTGGTGCTGCTCGCCACCCTGGGCAGCGTCGGCATCCCGCTCGAGGGCCTGGCCTTCATCGCCGGCGTGGACCGCATCATGGACATGGCGCGTACCGCCCTCAACGTGATCGGCAATGCCCTCGCGGTGCTGGTCATCTCCAAGTGGGAGGGCATGTACGACGCGGCCAAGGGCCAGCGCTACTGGGATTCGCTGCCGCACCTGCGGCAGGCGGTCGGCGAAGCCAAGGGCAAGCAGGCCACCCTCGAATAAGGCGGCTTCCCGCCCAGGAGGCCCCGGCATCGTCCGGGGCCTCGGCGTTTCTGGCGCCGGCACCGCCTGCGCCGCTATCATCCGCGCAACGCGGGGGATTCTGAATGCTGAACGGCTTGTGGTTGGGTTTTTTCCTGGTGGCGGCGGCGAGCGCGCTGGCGCGCTGGTTGATCGGCGGCGATGCGACGGTGTTCGCGGCGATGGTGGAGAGCCTGTTCGCCATGGCCAAGCTGGCGGTCGAGGTGATGGTCCTGCTGTTCGGCACCCTGACGCTCTGGCTCGGCTTCCTGCGCATCGCCGAGAAGGCCGGTCTGGTGGAGCGCCTGGCGGTGCTGCTCGGTCCGCTGTTCCGTCGGCTGATGCCGGAAGTGCCGCCGGGGCATCCGGCGATCGGCCTGATCACCCTGAACTTCGCCGCCAATGGCCTGGGTTTGGACAACGCCGCCACGCCGATCGGCCTGAAGGCGATGAAGGCGTTGCAGGAGCTCAATCCCAGCAGCACCACCGCGAGCAATGCGCAGATCCTCTTCCTGGTGCTCAACGCCTCGTCCCTGACCCTGCTGCCGGTGACCATCTTCATGTACCGCGCGCAGCAGGGCGCGGCCGATCCGACCCTGGTATTCCTGCCGATCCTCCTGGCCACCAGCGCCTCGACCCTGGCCGGCCTGCTGTCGGTGGCGCTGATGCAGCGCCTGCGCCTGTGGGACCCGGTGGTGCTGGCCTACCTGATCCCCGGCGCGTTGCTGCTGGCCGGCTTCATGGCGGTGCTCGGCACGCTCTCGGCCACCGCGCTGGCGCAGCTGTCCTCGCTGTTGGGCAACCTGACGCTGTTCAGCCTGATCGTGCTGTTCCTGATCGTCGGCGCGCTGAAGAAGGTGCCGGTCTACGAGAGCTTCGTGGAGGGGGCGAAGGAAGGTTTCGACGTCGCCAGGAACCTGTTGCCGTACCTGGTCGCAATGCTTTGCGCGGTTGGCGTGTTGCGCGCCTCCGGGGCGCTGGAAGTGGTACTCGGCGGGATACGCTGGGCGGTCGAGGGGCTGGGCTGGGACAGCCGCTTCGTCGAGGCGCTGCCCACCGCGCTGGTCAAGCCGTTCTCCGGCAGCGCGGCGCGGGCGATGCTGCTGGAGACCATGCAGACCCACGGCGTCGACAGTTTCCCGGCGCTGGTCGCCGCCACCGTGCAGGGCAGTACCGAGACCACCTTCTACGTGCTCGCCGTCTATTTCGGCTCGGTCGGCCTGCAGCGCGCGCGCCACGCGGTGGGCTGCGCGCTGACCGCGGACCTGGCCGGGGTCATCGCCTCCATCGGCGTGTGCTACTGGTTCTTCGCCTGAGGTCGCCAGGCTTCGACGTCACTGGGTGACGTCGAAGCGCAGGGTGCCGATCATCTGTCCGGCCTCGGTGAGTACCTTCACCTGCCAGTGGCCGACCGGGTCGCCGGGGAAGTTCTGCTTGTGGGTCCAGGCCCGGTAGCCCTCCTTGCGGCCGCCGTGGATATCCAGGGCGATGCGGTCGAACTCCTTCCCGTTGAACATCCACACGTGATAGATGCGCTCGTCGAGGCCGCGCGGCGCGTTGATCGCGGTATAGGCGAACAGGCCCTGGCTGCGCAACTGGCTGGCGCCGACCTGCTCCAGGCTGTCGCCGGGCGTGCGGCTCTGGTCGTCGAACTGGCTGCTCACCGCCACTTCGGTCAGCCACAGGGTGGCCGGCGGCACCCAGGTACGGCCGAACCAGCCGGCCAGGCCTACCGCCAGGGTCAGGCCGAGAAGCAGGAAGCCGCGCCACCAGTGCTGTAGCGGGAAGGTCACGAGCAGGCTGGGGAAGGACAGCACGACGGCGATGCCCAGCGACAACCGGTAGCTTTCCGGGGTGGTCAGGTGCAGCAGGATCGGCAGCGAGGTCAGCAACACCGCAAACAGGGTCAGGGTGTGGTAGGCGAGGAACACCCAGCGACGCCTGGACAGCCAGCGATAGTAGAGCGGATCGGTGATGGAGATCAGCGCCGCGGCGGCCAGCGTCCCTGTGAACAGCGCCTGACCGCTGTTCCAGGTGGTGGTGATGAGAAAGAACGGCAGGACGAAGAACAGGCTTTCCTGGTGGATCAGTTGGGTCGCGTAGCGCAGCAGCGGCGCCGGGATCTCCCAGCCGAAGCGGCGGGCGAAGGTCTCCCGCAGGAGGTTCTCGAGGATCAACCAGACCCAGCTGACCAGCATGATGATTGCCAGTACCTGGGCGAAGCCCTTCTGCCGGTCGACCATGATGAAACTGAACACGCCCGAACAGAAGCCGAACAGGGCGATGGTGCGTGGATAGCGGGCCATCAGGCCGCCGACCAGGGCGATCAGTTGCTCCAGGCGGGCCTTGAGGATGGGGCGTTGTTGGTTGGGCATGGGGAACAGCGGGTTCTCGATCGGATCTGCTCGGCCAGCCGGCCGGGGCGCGCAGCATAACCCCGGCCGGGTTTCCTGGGTATGAACGAAGGACAGCTACCGCGCGGCGAATGTTTCCTTCGCCCGACAGAGGCTCCGCTCTCCTTTCGCGGAGGGCGACCAGGGAAAAAGGCGTCGCTTTCCCGACCGATGGTCGCGAAGCTTTCGGCAGCCTTTCAAACCCCTTCAATTCGCACCTTTCGGGCAATTTTAGATTGTTCGACAGGAGTTTTTACACATATGGTTACAACTCGGTCGATGGATGACGTACCCGCCTGCGTGGCCATCGACGCCGCCATGGACCGCTTCCCCGTGTCTGCCTGAGTGTGTGTCCCATGGCCTCTAATAAATCCAAAGGCGTCGCCATTTTCCGTGTGGTCAGTGGCAACTTCCTCGAGATGTACGACTTCATGGTGTATGGCTTCTACGCCACCGCCATCGCCAAGACCTTCTTCCCCGGCGACAACCCGTTCGCCTCCCTGATGCTGTCCCTCGCCACCTTTGGCGCCGGCTTCCTGATGCGGCCGTTGGGTGCGGTGTTCCTGGGCGCCTACATCGATCGCCACGGCCGCCGCCAGGGCCTGATCATCACCCTCGGCCTGATGGCCATGGGCACCCTGCTGATCGCCTTCGTTCCCGGCTATGCCACGCTGGGCGTGGCGGCGCCGTTGCTGGTGCTGTTCGGCCGGCTCCTGCAGGGTTTTTCCGCCGGCGTCGAGCTGGGAGGGGTTTCGGTCTACCTGTCGGAGATCGCCACGCCAGGACGCAAAGGCTTCTTCGTCAGTTGGCAGTCGGCCAGCCAGCAGGTCGCGGTGGTCTTCGCCGGCCTGCTCGGCGTGCTCCTCAACCAGTGGCTGAGCCCGCAGGACATGGGCGAATGGGGCTGGCGCGTACCGTTCTTCATCGGCTGCCTGATCGTTCCGGCGCTGTTCGTCATCCGTCGCTCGCTGGAGGAAACGCCGGAGTTCGAGGCGCGCACCCACCGACCGTCGCTGTCGCAGGTGCTGCGCTCCATCGGGCAGAACTTCGGCGTAGTGCTGGCCGGTACCGCGATGGTGGTGATGACCACCGTATCGTTCTACCTGATCACCGCCTACACGCCGACCTTCGGCAAGAATGAGTTGCAACTGTCGGACCTCGACAGCCTGCTGGTGACCATGTGCATCGGCCTGTCCAACTTCATCTGGCTGCCGGTGATGGGCGCGTTCTCCGACCGCATCGGGCGCAAGCCATTGTTGCTGGGTGCCTCCGCGCTGGCACTGCTGACCGCCTACCCGGCGCTGTCCTGGCTGGTCCGCGAGCCGAGTTTCGCCGGCCTGCTCGGCGTCGAGTTGTGGCTGTCGTTCCTCTACAGCAGCTACAACGGCGCGATGGTGGTGGCGTTGACCGAGGTGATGCCGGCGGACGTGCGCACCACCGGTTTCTCCCTCGCCTACAGCCTGGCTACGGCGACCTTCGGTGGTTTCACCCCGGCGGTCTGCACCTGGCTGATCCACACCCTGGACAACCGCGCGGCCCCGGGCATCTGGCTCAGTGGCGCGGCGCTGCTGGGGCTGCTCGCCACCCTGGTGCTGTTCCGCCGGCGCGGCAAGGAGATCGCCGAGGCCGAGCTGGCCAACGCCTGAGGCGTTTCGCCGCATGCCGTGCGTCGGCTCCCGCCGGGGCTGCGGCGGCGGCGTTGATGTCGATCAACCGGAGCTGCGCCAAACCGCGTAGACAGGAAGGAAGTGGTTGTACCGACTTCCTTCCCTTCCTGGAGATCGCATCATGTCCAATGTACAAAATGCCAGCCGGTCTTCCGCGTTCGCGGCGGTAGAGGGCGACCATTGGGTCGAGTCCCTCGACGATGGCCGCCACGTGCTGATCCGTCCCCTGCGCGAGGAGGACCGGGAGCGCGAACGCCAGTTCATCAACCGGCTGTCCCCGGCGACCCGCCACTTCCGCTTCCTCGGCGAGATCAAGGAAGCCAGCCCGGCGCTGCTCGACCAACTGATGGACATCGACTACCAGCAGAGCATGGCCTTCGTTGCCCTGGTGCACGAGGACGGTGAGCTGCGCGAGGTCGGTATCAGCCGCTACGCCGCCTGTTGCGAGGAAGGGCAGTGCGAATGCGCGGTAACCATCGCCGACGACTACCAGGGACTGGGCCTCGACGCCGTGCTGATGCGCCATCTGATCGACGTGGCGCGGCGCAACGGCTTCCGCCAGATGTATTCGGTGGACTCGGCGGCCAACCGGGCGATGCGCGACCTGTGTTGCGCACTGGGCTTCGTCGGCCAGCGCGACCCGGACGACTCGACCCAGGTCATCCACCGCCTGGCCCTGTAGTCCGGTCAGGCGCGCCGGCGGCGCAGGCCGAACCAGAGCAGGCCGCTGGCCAGGAGACCGGCGGCGAGCAGCAATGGGTAGAGCATGTCGTCGTCGAATAGCGGCTTTTCGATGCGCAGGTAGCCTTCGCCGTCGAACAGCCGCTTCGCCAGCGCGTTCGCCTGTTGCAGGCTGACCTTCGCCAGGCGGCGCTCCTCATTGGGGAAATGGCCGTCCTCGTAGTCGGCCAGCGAGCCCCAGTAATAGTCCGCCAGCGCCGCGTTGCCCTGGGTGCTCCAGGCCAGCCTGGCGCGCTCGGCGAATTGCACCCGCTTGAAACGCACCGGGTCCAGGCCATGCTGGCGGATGCCGTCGAGCAACTCGCGCAGGGCGGCCTCGTTGGCGGGCAGGTCGCTGCGCTCGACATCCGCGTCGAGGCTGAAGAAGCCCTGGTTGGCGAACACCTGGCGATCGGTCGATGGCCCGTAGGTGAGTCCGCGACGCACACGCAGGTCGGCGTACAGCGCGTCGTTCATATAGGCCTGGAGCAGGACCATGGCGTCCGGGTCGGCGTCGTCCGGCTCCGGATAGATCCAGTGCAGCATCGCACCCTCGCCGAATGGCCGGGTGATCAGGGTGCGCCTGGCCTCGGCATGCCCGTTGGCCGCCGGCAGCTCGCGGCGCTCGGGGAGCTCGTGGTCTTCCAGGGTGCCGAAGGTCCGGGTCAGATAGGCCGGCAGGCGCGGGTCGAGGTCACCGACCAGGATCAGGGTCATGTTGCCCGGTACGTACCAGTCGCTGCGCAGCCGCTCCAGCTGCTCCGCGCCAAGCGGCGCCAGCGGCGCGCGCTGGGAGCAGGCCAGGCCCAGTTCCACCGCCAGTTGGTCCATGGCGCCACGGCCCAGGTTCTCGCGGTCGAGCCAGCGCTGCAGGTGCGAGTAATGGCCACCGCCTTCGCGCTCGATCACCCGCTTGGCGGCGGCGATGCGCGGCTCGTCCAGTTCGGTGCGGGTGATGGTGTCCAGCAACAGGTCGAGGACCTGCCGCTGGGTGGCGGCAGGCGCCTCGATGACGAAGGTGGTGTCGCCTTCGCTGGTATAGGCGTTCCATTGCCCGCCGAGGGCCTGCATGCGGGCTTCCAGGTCGGCCTCATCGCCGCCGTCCAGGCCGCTGAAGAACAGGTGCTCGAGCAGGTGCGGCAGCTGCTTTTCACGGCACGAGAAGTCGGCGAAACCGACCCCCACCACCAGCCGGATCGAGACGTGCCGGCGCTGCTCGGTGGGCTTGAGCAGCACGCCCATGCCGTTTTCCAGCTGGAAGGCTTCGACCTCGCTGCGCTGGTCGGCGTACGACCAGGGGCAGAGCAGGCAGAACAGCAGCAGGGTGGACAACGAACGCATGGGCCGAGCCTGGAACTGAAAATACCGAGAATAGCGGATGCTTCATGACGAACCTACCCGCAGAACGGCTAATGTCGCGAACGGCGTGTTTCCGCACGCTCCTCGACGAGCGCTGGCTCGGCCAGCGGCGCCGAGGTCATGTCGTCGACCTCGTCGGCCCAGTCGTCCTCGTCCTGGCGAACGCCCTCGTCGGCCGCGCTGCTCGGCGCGTCAGGGTTGTCCAGCACGGCGTAGGCGATGGCGCAGAACAGCGAGTTGAGACGCTTCATGTCGCTGATCAGGTCCAGGTGCAGCGAGCTGGTCTCGATGCTCTGTACCACCTGCTGGTGCAGGCGGTCGACATGGGCATGGGCGTAGCGCCGTTCCTGCAGGCGGAAGCGCTGCTTGGCCCGGCGCAGGCGCTTGGCGCTGTCGAGGTCGCCGTTGAGGAACACTGAGAGACCCAGGCGCAGGTTGGAGACCAACTGCTGGTACAGGGTGCCGATCTCTTCCAGGCCGGTGTCGGAGAACGAGCGGCTGCGCGAGGTCTTCTTGTCCTGCACGGCGGCGAGCATGTGCTCGATGATGTCGCCGGCCTGCTCCAGGTTGATCGCCAGCTCGATGATCTCCGCCCAGCGCCGGCTGTCGCGTTCGGACAGGTCCTCGCGCGGCATCCTTGCCAGATACAGCTTGATCGCGGTGTAGAGGGCGTCGACGTCGTCGTCGAGCTTGCGGATGTCCTTGCCGAGCAGCGGATCGCCGCCGCGGATGATCTGCATCAGATTGTTCAGCATCTGCTCGACGGTATCGCCCATGCGCAGGGTCTCGCGCACCGCGTTGGCCAGCGCCAGGCTCGGCGTGTCGAGGGCGGCGGGATCGAGATGGCGCGGCCGGGCGACGTCGTCGGGAAGGGCACGGTCGGGCATCACCCGGGTGCAGAAGCTGGCCATGGCGTTGGTCAGCGGCAGGCAGGCGAGGCAGCGCGCGGCGTTGTAGAGCACGTGGAAGGCGATCACCAGTTCGGCTGTGCTGAACTGCCAGTGATCCATCCAGTCCGCCAGCGGCCCCACCAGGGGCAGCACCAGCAGGCAGCCGGCGACCTTGAACAACAGGCTGCCGAGGGCCACCCGGCGACCGGCGGCGTTTTGCGCGGTGGCGCTGAGCATGGCCAGGATGCCGCTGCCGAGGTTGGCGCCGACCACCAGGCACAGCGCGACTTTCAGCGAGATCACCTTGGACGCGGCGAGGGTCGCGGTAAGCAGCACGGCGGCCAGGCTGGAATAGGAAATCATGGCGAACAACGCGCCGGTCAGGGCGTCGAGCATGATGTCGCCGGTCAGGCTGGAGAACAGTACCTTGACGCCCTTGGCTTGGGTCATCGGCTCGGCGGCGGCGACGATCAGCTGGAGCGCCAGGATGATCAGGCCGAGGCCGATGAATACCCGGCCGAGCTGGCCGAGGCGGGTCTGTTTGCGGCTGAGGAAGAAAATCACGCCGAAGAAGATCAGCAATGGCGAAAGCCACGACAGGTCGAGGGTCAGCACCCGCGCCATCAGCGCGGTGCCGACATCGGCGCCGAGCATGATCGCCAGTGCCGGCGCCAGTGCCATCAGGCCCTGGGCGACGAAGGAGGTGGCCAGCAGGGCGGTGGCGTTGCTGCTTTGCACCAGAGCGGTGACGCCGATGCCGGCGGCGAACGCCAGCGGGCGTTTTTCCACGCTGCGACTGAGGATGCGCCGCAGGTCGGCGCCGTAGACCCGGAGAATTCCGGTGCGGACGATATGCGTGCCCCACACCAGCAGGGCGACGGCAGAGAGCAGGTCGAGCAGTTTCAGCATGGCGTGGCCCCCCTGGCACTACGACGAATGGCCAACCTCGCGCCAGGTTCCGCGTGCGTTGCGCCGCAGAGCCCGGACAACGGCGCCAACGGCCACGATGGAAAGGCAGCGTTCAGGCGAGTTGTAACACGAACGTCATATTTGGACAGGCGCCCCCCGCGGGAGTTCGTCCCGGCAGCCCGAGCGGCAGGGCGCCTACCCTTCATTCAAGCGTGCGCGCCGCGAAACGGCGAGGATTTTTTCGCCTTCCGTGCGATGCATGCGTTTGCGCCACAGGCCATGGAATTAGCCGACAGGAAGGGTATCCTTTGCACCTTTTGAAAAGCCCCGGTCTAGAGGGATACAGAGGAGTGGTGCGGATGCGATTTGCGGGGATCAGTGGCTGCCTCTCGGCGGCGGTGTTGGCGCTCGGGGTAGGGGGAGCGCCGGCGGTTCGGGCCGATGCGCTGGGCGATAGCCTGGAGCAGGCGCACATCCGCAAGGCGACCTTCGCCGCGCCGGCCTGGGAAGGCTATACCAACGCCGACGGCAGCGGCCTGTACTGGGACCTGCTGAAGCAGGTCTATGCGCCCTACGGGCTCGACGTGAAATTCATCAACATGCCCTGGAACCGCGCCAACAAGCTGATGACCGCGGGCTCCATGGTCGATGGCGTGCCGGGCGAGATCCCCGGCGTTGAGGGCAAGCTGTACGCCCAGTTGCCGATCGACATCGAGTACCACGGCGTGATGCATGCGGCGAAGACGCCCTTTTCCGGCCGCGCCAGCCTCACCGGCAAGCGCGTCGGCTGGCGCCACAGCTACAACCTGATCCCCGCGGAGCAGCGCGACTTCACCCTGGTCGAGTGCGTCCGCCCCGAGCGTTGCACCGAGCAGGTCCAGAACGGCGAGCTGGATTTCTTCCTCGACGAGCCGGACGAACTGGAAAAGCAGCGCAGCGAAGCGCACCTGGCGGCCGATGCCTATCCGATCGCGCAACTGCCGCCCGGCAAGGAGTCCTTCATGACCTTCGCCGACAGCGCCAGCGGCCGGCTCCTGCGCGAGGTCTATGACGCGCGGGTACGGCAGATGGCGGCGTCCGGCGAGCTGCGGGCGCTCTACCAGCGCTGGAACAGCGAGGTGCCCGGCGCCGTGCAGGCCCTTTCGGCGCAGTGATGCGCCGCTCATTTCCACCGCGGAGCCTTTCCGGGGCTTGCGCGGCGGGAATGAAACGCCTAGGATTCGCCCTTCATTTCCCCCACTCACGCACCGCAAAGGAGGTTACATCGATGATTCAGTTCTCTACCCTTTGCAGGCTGCGCCTGGCCTAACGGCCACCGAAACCTACCGCTCGACCCCCTGCACCGCTGAACGATTCCCGCCCTTGCGTCCGCGCAAGCTTCCGGCGAGAGGTCATCGGCTGCCGCGGTCACCGCTCCCCAGGTTTTCACTTCTCCGTTAGACGCCCTTCGCCCTTCCGCGAGTGCCCGCTCGGCTTCGGTCTGCCCCCCGGATCTACCGTTTCAATCACATGGATTGGATTATGGGCAACTACATCAAGCCTTTGTCCGCGGGCGTCGCACTGATCGCCTCGGACAGCACCTGGATCGAAGGCAAGGCGATCCAGCAACTGCAAACCACCGCCGAACTGGACGGCATGCGCCGCGTCGTCGGTCTCCCGGACCTGCATCCCGGTCGCGGCTATCCGGTCGGCGCGGCGTTCTTCTCCGTCGGCCGCTTCTACCCGGCGCTGGTCGGCAACGACATCGGCTGTGGCATGGCCCTGTGGGAAACCGGCCTGGCCCCCGGCAAGCTGTCGGCGGACAAACTGGAAAAGCGCCTGGGCAATCTCGACCTGCCGCTGGACGAGACCTGGAACGATTGCATCGAAGCCCTGGAGCTGCCGGCCCGCGAGCACTGGCGCGCGCTCGGCACGATCGGTGGCGGCAATCACTTCGCCGAACTACAGCAGGTCGAGACCGTGTTCGACCAGGCTGCCCTGCACGCCCTCGGCCTCGATGCCGATCGCCTGCAACTGCTGGTGCACAGCGGCTCGCGCGGGCTCGGCCAGGCGATCCTGCAAGAGCATGTCAGCCTGCACGGCCACGCCGGCCTGCTCGACGGCAGCCTGGAAGCTTCCGCCTACCTGGCGCGGCACGCCGATGCGTTGCGCTTCGCCGAGGGTAACCGCCAGCTCATCGCCCGGCGCATTCTCGAACGCTTGCGCTGCGACGGCCTGGAACTGCTCGACGTCAACCACAACCTGGTGGCGCCGGCACAGGTCGATGGCGTCGACGGCTGGCTGCACCGCAAGGGCGCCACCCCGGCCGACCAGGGTGTGCTGGTGATCCCCGGCTCGCGCGGCGACTACAGCTACCTGGTGGAGCCCGTGCCGAGCGCGCAGAGCCTGTTCTCCCTGGCCCACGGCGCCGGTCGCAAATGGCAGCGCGGCGAGTGCCGGGAACGCCTGGCGGCGCGCTTCAGCGTCGACCAGCTGGGCCGCACGCGCCTTGGTAGCCGGGTGATCTGCGGCGACCGCCAGCTGATCTACGAGGAAGCGCCGGAAGCCTACAAGGGTATCGACTCGGTGGTCGGCGCGCTGCTCGAAGCCGGCCTGCTGCGCCTGGTCGCCCGCCTGAAGCCGGTGCTGACCTACAAGACCCGTGGGGAGTGCTGCCGATGATCCTGCTGCAACTCTCCGCGGCCCAGGGCCCGGCGGAATGCTGCCTGGCGGTGGCGAAGGCGTTCGAGCGGCTGTGCCTCGAGGCGGCGCAAGCCGGCGTCGAGGTCGAGGTGCTCGAGGAGGTGGCCGGCGAGCGTCCGCGCACCTGGCGTTCGCTGCTCCTGGGGCTGCGCGGCATTGCCGCCGAAGCGCTCGCCGAGCACTGGTGCGGCGGTATCCAGTGGATCTGCACCAGTCCCTACCGGGCGAGGCATGCGCGCAAGAACTGGTTCATCGGCGCGGAGCGCTTCGCCGCGCCGCCGGCCAGCCTGGAGGGCGAGATCCGTTTCGAGACCCTGCGCTCTTCCGGCCCCGGCGGCCAGCATGTCAACACCACCGACTCGGCGGTGCGCGCCACCCACCTGGCCAGCGGCATCAGCGTCAGGGTGCAGAGCCAGCGTAGCCAGCACGCCAACAAACGCCTGGCGATCCTGCTGATCGCCCGGCGCCTCGCGGACCAGGCGAGCAGCGCGGCCGACGCGCTGCGCGCGGAGCGCCGCCAGGCCCACGGCCGGATCAGTCGCGGCGCGGCTCGCCGGGTATTCCGCGGCGAGCGTTTCGAGCCGGCCTGAGCGGCTCAGTCGCCGAGCACTTCCTTGCGCAGCTTCACTGGCTCTTCGCCCCGCTTGCGCGCAGCGGCGCCGCGCATGCGGATGTTCAGCGCCTCCACGGCCAGGGAGAAGGCCATGGCGAAGTAGACGTAGCCCTTCGGCACATGGACTTCGAAGGCTTCGGCGATCAGCACCGTGCCGACCACGATGAGGAACGACAGGGCGAGCATCTTCAGCGACGGGTGCTTGTCGATGAAGTCGCTGATGGCGCCGGCACAGAGCATCATCACCAGTACCGCGACGATGATCGCCGCGACCATCACCGGCACGTGGGAGACCATGCCGACGGCGGTGATCACCGAGTCCAGGGAAAAGACGATGTCGATGATCGCGATCTGGATGATGGTGCCGATGAAGCCGCCCGCCGAACCCTTCGGTTCCTCGCCGCTTTCTTCCTCGCCTTCCAGGCCCTGGTAGATCTCCGAGCTGCTTTTCCAGAGCAGGAACAGGCCGCCGAAGAACAGGATCAGGTCGCGTCCGGAGATGCCCTGGCCGAACAGGTGGAAGAGGTCGGCGGTCAGGCGCATGACCCAGGTGATCGACAGCAACAGCAGGATCCGCGTCACCATCGCCAGGGCCAGGCCGAAGAAGCGGGTGCGTGGCTGCAGGTGCTTCGGCATGCGCCCGACCAGGATCGAGATCATGATGATGTTGTCGATGCCGAGGACGATCTCCAGGGCGGTCAGGGTGAAGAACGCAATCCAGATTTCCGGGCTGGTCAGCCATTCCATGAAGCGGTCACTCGTCTCGGTCAGTTACTGAACAGGGGGAACAGGCCCAGCAGCAGGGCCATGGCGAGGATTGCCAGGCACACCAGCACGGCCCATTTCAGGGTGAAGCGCTGGTGGTCGCCGAAGTCGATCTTGGCCAGCCCCACCAGCAGGTAGGTGGAGGGCACCAGCGGGCTGAGCAGGTGCACCGGCTGGCCGACGATCGAGGCGCGGGCCATTTCCACCGGGGTGATGCCGTATTCGGCGGCGGCCTGGGTGAGGATCGGCAGGACGCCGTAGTAGAAGGCGTCGTTGGACATGAAGAAGGTGAACGGCATGCTCACCAGCGCGGTGATGGTCGCCAGGTATGGGCCCAGCGCCGGCGGGATCACCGCCAGCAGGCTCTTGGACATGGCGTCGACCATCCCGGTGCCGGAGAGGATGCCGGTGAACACCCCGGCGGCGAAGATCAGCGAGACCACCGCGAGAATGTTCTCGGCGTGTGCGCCGATGCGCTTCTTCTGCTCCTGGATGCACGGGTAGTTGACGATCATGGCGATGCCGAAGGCGATCATGAACAGCACCGGCATCGGCAGCAGGCCGGCGATCAGGGTCGCCATCAGGACCACGGTGAGAATGGCGTTGAACCACAGCAGCCTGGGCCGGCGCGCCTCCGGATACTGCGACACGCTGATCTCCGCCAGGTCCTCGTGGTCGGTGGGCAGGTGCAGCTCGCCGAGGCGGGCGCGCTCGCGCTTGCCGTAGATCCAGGCGATGGCGAAGATCGCCAGCAGCCCGGCGATCATCGCCGGGATCATCGGCACGAAGATATCCGCCGGGTCGACGTGCAGGGCGCTCGCCGCGCGTGCGGTCGGGCCGCCCCAGGGGGTCATGTTGAGCACGCCGCTGGAGAGCATGATCAGGCAGGCCATCACCAGCGGGCTCATGCCCAGGCGGCTGTACAACGGCAGCACGGCGGCCACGCAGATCATGTAGGTGGTCGAGCCGTCGCCGTCGAGGGAGACGATCATCGCCAGCGCCGCGGTGCCCAGCGAGACCTTCAGCGGGTCGCCCTTGACCAGCCGGAGGATCTTGCGCACCGCCGGGTCGAACAGCCCGGAGTCGATCATGATGGCGAAGTAGAGGATCGCGAACATCAGCATCACCCCGGTCGGCGCCAGGGTGCGGATGCCGTCGAGCATCATCGGGCCGAGGCCGGCGGCGAAACCGCCGATCAGGGCGAAGGCGATCGGGACCAGGATCAGCGCGATCAGCGCGGACAGGCGCTTGGTCATGATCAGGAACATGAAGGTCGCCACCATGGCGAAGGCGAGCAGGGTCAGCATGGGTTCACTCCGGGGAAGACGGCGGACGTGCGTGCGGCGTGCGGTCAGCAGGCGGCGTGCGGGAGGCGTCGCGCGGACGGAGTGCGGCTGTAGGCGTGTGCGGAACGGGGCATGGCAATCACCATTGTTGTTTTTGTACGGGTAAGCGGGCGTCTCGTGGGCGCGCCGTCGTGACCGGTCTTCTGCCGGTGGTGGGCGGATGCTACGGCGGGAAGCTTTCAGGCAGCTTTCGCTGGATAACGGCGGGAAACGTGCGGGTAATTTCGGATATGTGGTCGATCAGGGCTGCCGCGCGAGGAGCGCCGCGGCCAGTTGCAGGTCGCTGTACCCGGCGTATTCCGGGGCCTGGCGCAGGACCTGCAAGGCCGCCTGGAGGTACGCGCCACGGATCGCACCGTCGCTGGCGACGAAGCTGGCGGCGTCGTCCCGCGCCTGGACGAGCTTGTCGCCCCCGTCAGCGCTGGACTCCTGTGCGCTGATGGTGCTGCCGATGAACGGGCCGACGGTGGTGACGGCCGCCCAGAAGAAGGTGGCGGCGCCGGGTTCGTCGTCGAATTCGGGAAACACCTTGATGAAACCGAAGGCCGGTTGGCAGAGCAGGCAGAGCGCGGTGAGGGCGGCGGCCACGCGTCCTGTCGTCATGGGCTTCCTTGCAGCACGAGGAGTACGCCGACCAGAGTGGCGCCGGAAAGCAGCGTTTGCAAGGTGATGATGCCCGCCATCAGGTGGCCGTCGCCGCCCAGTTGGCGGGTCAGCACATAGGCGGTGGGCGCCGTCGGCAGGGCGAAGAACAGCACCAGCACGGCGCTTTCCATGCTCGGCAGGCCCAGCCCGCGAGCGATGGCGAAGGCCAGCAGGGGCATCGCCAGCAGCCGCGCCGCGCAGTTCCAGCCAAGGGCCGCGACTTCGCCGCCGAGTTCCTGGGGTTTCAGCGCCGCGCCGACGCACAGCAGGCCCAGCGGCAGGCTGGCCACCGCCAGCAGGTTGAGCAGGCGATCGCTGCCGCCGGGCAGGCCGACGCCGGCCAGGTTGACCAGTGCGCCGGCGAGGCAGGCGAGGATCAGCGGGTTCTTCAGAATCGGCAGCAGCAGCGCGCGCAGGCTGATGCCGCGCTCGGCGGTCAGCGCCCAGACCGACATCACGTTCACCGTCGGCACCATCAGCGCCAGCATCAGCGCGGCCAGGGTCAGCCCCGGCTTGCCGTACAGGCTGCCGACCGCGGCCAGGCCGAGATAGGTGTTGAAGCGCAATACGCCCTGGGCGATGGCGCCGAAGCGCCCGGCGTCCCAGCCGCGCCAGCGCTTGCAGAGCAGCAGGGCGAGCCAGGCGACGCCGAGCCCGAGCAGTACGGCCAGGGCCTGGCGGGCCAGGCCGGGGTCGTCCAGCGGCGCGGTCGCCAGGTTGCTGAACAGCAGCGCGGGAAACAGGATGAAGTAGTTCAGGCGTTCTGCGGCAGGCCAGAAGGCTTCGCCGGGAAAGTCCCAGCGGCGCAGGGCGTAACCGCCGACGATGAGGGCGAACAGCGGCCAGAGGGAGTAGAGCAGAGCGGTCACGGGCACCCCCGGATAGTGGAATCCGCTCATCTTGCGAGGTGGCTGCGGCACAGGGCAAGTCCGGCTTATGCTGGCACTCCCGCGAGGAGGATTCGCCATGCCCGAGACCCATACCGGCGGTTGCCATTGCGGCTATCTGCGCTACGCCGTCGCCGCGCCGCTGGACGATGTCGCTCACTGCCACTGCTCGATCTGCCGGCGCACCACCGGCGGCATCGTCACCACCTGGGCCACGGTGCCGCGCGCGGCGTTCCGCTGGCTGGCGGGCGAAGCGGCGGAATATGCCTCGTCGGCCAGCTGCACGCGCTACTTCTGTCCGCGTTGCGGGGCCAACCTGGCGTTGTTCACCCGGCTCAGCGCCGATACCCTGGACTTCACCGTGGCCAGCCTCGACCATCCCGAGCGCGCCCCCGCCAACCGGCACATCTGGGTCGGCAGCCGCCTGCCATGGCTACACCTCGACCCGCAGTTGCCCGAAGAGGACGAGGAGTTCATCGCCGGAGCGGACGACCCGTGAGCGAAGACCGGAGCTGGCACCTGTAGGGTGAATAACGCAGAGCGTTATCCGCCGTCTGCGAGGCGCTGGAGGATCGCCCGGGAGCATGCGTCCTGCAGGCGCCTCCCTCAGGGCAGCATCAGCCCGCCGGCCGCCTTGTGCAGCTCGCGCAGGTGCGCGCCGACCTCCTTGATGTTGGCCTCGTTGGCTTCCAGCTCGGCGCGGCGCTCGGGATCGAGCAGGGCGCGGACCTCGCGGTCGAGGTCGTCGCTGAGCCGGCGCAGGCGCGCCTGGCGTTCGCGGGTCTGCTCTTCCAGGTGCTTCCACTCGGCGGCCTGCGGCAGGCCGTAGCCGCCCTCCAGGAGTTCCGCCGGACGACTGAGGAAGCCGCTGTCGTCGAGGATCTGCTGGAAGGTCTTGCCGGCCACTTCCAGGCGCTGGTCGCCGGCCGGCTTGTCCAGGTGGCCGAGGTACAGGCGCTTCAACTCGTCCTGGGCGAGCAGCAGCTGGCGCCGCAGCGAGGCCTGCTCGAGCAGCAGCAGCGCCGCGCTGGCGCGCAGGTCGGCCTTGGCGAACCAGGGTTGGCGCTCCCTGGCCGGCAGCGCCAGCCAGTCCTCGACCTTGTCCTGGGGAATGTGCAGGCGCTGCTTGAGCACGTCGAACATCGCCTGGTAGCGGTCGCGGAAGGAGTCGAAGCGGTAGCCCAGGCGCAGGGCTTCCTTGGGGTCGTCGAGCACACTGGGATCGGCCAGCTTGCGGTTCTCCAGCATCTCGAGCACGCCGTAGGGGGTGATGCTGTCCAGGCTTTGCAGCGGTCGCCGGGGGATGCCGCTGCGCAGCAGCTTGAGGGTTTCCACCGCGCAATTGTTGGAGATGAAGTAGTACTGGCCGTCGTAGCTCCAGTGACTCTGCGCGGCGCGCTCGACCAGGCTGGCGACCTCCTCGCGGTCCAGCTTCAGCGGCACCGAGGCGAGGCTGCGCAGCTCGACCTTGGTGTATTCCTCGATCACCTGCGACAGCGGCAGGACGAACAGGCGCGACGGATAGGCGCCGGTCAGGCCGTCCCAGCTGGACAATTGCAGGTCGCCGACGAAGGCGCGGTAGGACAGCACCAGATGCTGGTCGAGGTCCAGCCGGCAGTCCGGCCCACGCGGCCGGCCGGGGGCGCAGATCACCAGGCGGAGCATGGTGTGGCCCCAGCGGCTGACCAGGTTGTCGTTGGCCTCGGCCAGCAGGTAGTCGACCTCGTAGACCCGCTCGGGGTCGAGCTGGCCCAGCGGCTGCTGGCCGAAGTCGCGGCCGGCGTTGAGGTAGGCGAAACTCTGCGCACAGGCACTGTGTTCCGGCGCCCAGCCGAAGCGTTGCTGGTAGTAGCGGTAGAGCGCCGGGCGGCGGCAGGCGTAGCTGGGATCGAGGAGGAAGTACTCCATGTTCACCGCGACGAACTCGCGCGGATTGCTCAGCTCGTAGACGTCCGGGCTGCGCAGTACGAAGCCATTGTGCGCCTCGCGCCGCCCGCGCTGGCCGGCGCGCTGCGGCCAGCCGGCGAGATCGAGCAGGCGCGGGTCGTCGGAGAGCGTGAAGCGGCGCCCGCTCTGCCCGCGGCAATCGGTGGGCTGGGCGATCCGGCCGAGGGTTTCTTCCTGGCGCGTGCAGCGGCGGATCTCGCGTTTTTCCTCCGCCGACCACAGGCGCGCGCGATCGTAGACGTGGGTCAGCTCGTGCAGCAGGGTCGCCAGCAGCTCGCGCCGCTCGGTGCCGTGCACGCGCCCGGTCTGGCGGCTGGCGGCGCTGCCGTCGGTAAGATCGGACAGGTACTTGCGGTTCAGCGCGATGCGCTGCGGACCACGGGCCTGGCCCATGCCGTTGGCGGGCAGGTCGTCGCGCCACTCGACCTCGATCTCGCGGTCCAGGCGTTCGTGGAAGGCCGGCGGCAGCTTGTCCGCGGCTTCGTCCAAGAGTTGCTGGCTGGCCTCGCGCTGCGCAGGGTCCAGCTCAGGCGCGTCGAGTTTCAGGCGCAGGGCCGCCGTCGCGTTGCCGGCTCCGCAGAGGGCCAGCGCCAGCAGCCAGGCGCAGGCCTTCCTCACAGGGCGAGAATGGCTTCGGCAAGTACCTGGTCGGAGGCTTCGCGGGCTTCCGGCAGACGGCTGCGCAGGGTCCGCATCGCGGCTTCCAGCTGGGCGCCGCGAATGGCGCCGTCGCTGGCGACGAAACTGGCGGCGTCGTCGCGCGCCTCGGTGACCACTTTCATGTCGCGCACGGAAGTGGTGGTGTCGGAAGTGAAGTCGATGCTGCGGTCGAGGGCGCGGACGATGATATTGCTGGTCGCGACCACCGAGCGTGCTTCCGCCGTGGCGCAGAGCGCCAGCAGCAGGGCGGCGAACAGGGGGCTATGACGCATGGAGCTACGGCGCATGGAGGTTCTCCGGAACGGTGGTGATCGCCTATTGGGCAAGAATTGCTTCGGCCAGTTCCTGATCGCTGGCCGCCAGCTCGGGGTGCGCGACACGCAGCCAGCGCAATGCCGCTTCCAGGCGCGCACCGCGGATGCTGCCATCGCTGGCGACGAAACTGGCCGCATCGCCCCGGGCATCGCGTAACAATTTGTTCTCGAACGGCGTGCTGGTCAGCTTGCTGGTGACGTAAAGAGACTTCGCGGTGAACGCCGTCGTGGTATCGAAGGCGTGCGCAGCGGGCGCCAGCAGGCAACAGAAGAACAACGAGAACCGGTAACGCATGGGGTTGAGCGGAATAGGACTGGAACAGCCGCCAAGGCTAACGGAATGTGCGGCGCGGAGCCAGTGTGGCCGGTCGGCCGGGTTATCGCCGCAGCCGGGCGGCTGCGGCGGCGGGGCGGGCGACTCAGATGGTCAGGATCGCCTGGGCCAGTTGCATGTCGTTGGCGGCCAGGCTCGGCAGCTTGCCACGGATGTGGCGCAGTGCGGCTTCCAGGTGCGAGCCGCGGATGTCGCCCTGGCTGGCGACGAAGCTGGCGGCGTCGTCGCGCGCTTCGAGGACGATCTTGTCGTCGCGGAAGGAATTGGTGATGTCCGAAGTGGCATTGGAGGTCATGCCGGTGGCGCGGACCAGGGTATCCGTGGTGACCACGAAGCTGCTGGCGAACGCGCTGGAGGCGCAGGCGAGCAGGGCAGCGGCACCGATCAGGCGCAGACGTTTCATGTGAGTTGCTCCGAACGAAGTCAGCGTAGACGGCCGCATCCGCGCGGCCGTGTCAACGCTGAGACTAACCAACTGTGCGCCACGTCACCAGCGGCTCAGCGCCAGAAAGGTTTCGAAATCTCTACGTAGCGTTCGCTCGGGCTGATCGCCAGGTCGGCGAGGTCGTGTTCGGACATTTGCGCAAGATGCTTGCGCGATCGAGCGTTTTGTCGCCAGGAATTCAATTTTTCCAGCAGGGCGGCGAGATGTGGATGGGCAGCCGGGAGACCGCTGGAGCTCCCGGCGTGCGGGTGCGGGGATGTCCTCATCGTGCGTTCCTTCCCATCCCGGGGATGGGGGCGGGGTGTGGAACCTCATGATGCGCCGGGACCGCTGGCTTGCTCAGGGGCAACCACGCGGGAGTTGGACGGAACAGTTCGGTGGCCCCGGCAACTGTTCCGCCCGGCTGTAGCGGAACTGTTTCGGTGGCTCTACGCCTGGGCGGGCTTGCGCGCGATGATCACCTGGCTCTTGGCGACCACGGCGTCCAGGGCCTGCTTGATGGCCGGACCGCGCGGCGAGTCGAGCAGCGCCTGCCAGGTCCTGGCCCAGTGTTCGAGGAGGGGATGGTCGGGATTGCCGAAATCGACCTTGGCCTCCCAGAACAGCAGCATCCACAGCGACCAGTAGAAGCCGTAGCGGCTGTGGCTGAGGATTTCCAGCCCGGCTTCGCGCACCAGTGCGGCGAACTGCTCCTCGCCGAGCACGCGGATGTGGTTGGGCTTGCGGAAGTATTCGTCGGCGGCGAAGTCTTTCTGCAGGTCTTCCGACGTGGGATGCGGCACGCTGAGCAGATAGAGTGCGCCGGGCTGGCCGACCCGCACCAGCTCGGCGAGGAACTGCCGCGGATCGTCGACGTGCTCGATGACCTCGGTGGAGACCACCCGGGTGGCCGTGGCGTCAGCCAGGGGCAACGGGTCGCAGTCGCTGACCAGGCATTCCAGTTCGCGGGCCGGGGTATCGGCCAGGCGCTCGCGGGTCCTGGCGATCTTTTCCGCGTCGATGTCGGCGATGATGATGCGAGCGCCGCGCATGGCGCAGAAATGAACGTTGCCGCCGTCGCCGCACCCCACGTCGAGCACGGTGTCCTCGGCGGAAATCGGAAAGCCGCTGAACAGCTCGTCGGTCTCCTGGTTGAACCAGCCGCTGAGCACCGCGTCGCGCAACCCGAGCATGTACGGGTCGACCGGCGCGGGGGTGGGTGGCGCGGCGACGGGCTGGGCGGCGGGGCTGGGCGGCGAGACGATCTTCTTGAGGAAGTTCAGCATGAGGTGGCTCCGGAAGTGGTGGCGACGCGGCGGGCGGCGCTCAGGCGCTTGACCAGGCGGGAGCCCAGGTCGCGGCAGGGGCTCTCGACGAAGCGGTAGTTGAGCTCGCTGAGTACGACGATCAGGACCAGGCTGGTGCCGAGCAGCGACAGGGGCCGCTCGCCGGCGTCCCAGCCCAGGCGGAAGCAGAGTTCGCGACTGAGATAGAACGCCGGGATGTGGATCAGGTAGATCGCATAGGAGCGCGCGCCGACCCAGACCAGCAAGCGCTTCAGCGGCCCGTTGGAGAGCAGGTAGTCGCGGTCGTAGGAGGCTATCCACACCAGCAGTCCGCACAATAGCGCGATGGTGCCGATCCGCACGGCGACCAGGCTGTACGCTTCGCTGGCCAGCACGCCCAGGGCCGCGGCCACGGCGACCAGCAGCAACGGCCCGCTCCAGGCGCGGCCCAGCAGGGTGGGGTTCCAGCGGGCATAGCCAGGCTGCAGGGAGGCGAGGGCGAGCAGTACGCCGATGGCCAGGGCGTCAGTGCGCAATACCATCAGCAGCGGCGTGCGCAGGCTGAAGAACTGGACCAGCACCAGCGCCAGCAGGGCCCAGCCCAGGTAGCGACGCAGGCAGAGGATCAGCAGCGGCAGCAGGAGGTAGAACTGTTCCTCCAGGGAAAGGCTCCAGTAGACGAAGCTGGCACCGTATTCGTAGCGGTAGAAACTGTCGGCGAAGCGGAAGTTGGCGACCTGGAGGAAACCGGCGAGGCTCGCCGCGAGGTTGGCCGACAGGCTGCCGAAGGCTCCGGAGCGGTTCAGCAGCAGGCAACAGGCCAAGATCAGCGCCAGCCACAGCCAGGCCGAGGGCAACAGGCGGAAGGCGCGGCGGATCCAGAAGTACCGCGCCTGTTCCCAGAATGCCTGGCGTGTGGGCGCCTCGCGCAGTTGCGGGATGAGGGTGCGGGCGATGACGAAGCCGGAGATGGCGAAGAACAGGTCCACGCCCCACCAGAACTGGACGCGCTGGTTGATGCCGTCCAGCAGTGCCGGGGAGCCGCTGAACAGGTTGCCGTGCAGATGGTGGAATACCACGCCGAGCACGGCCAGCCCGCGCAACAGTTCGATGTCGAGGATGCGTTTGCCGCTCATGTCCGCGACGATCCGGGGTCGAGCGGCTTGCGCGCGATGATCACCTGGCTCTTGGGCATGAAATGGTCGAGCAGGTGCTTGATCTCCAGACCGTCGGGACGGGCCAGGAGGTTTTCCCAGAGCCGTGCCCAGTCTTCCATCAGCGCCGGGTAGGGCGGCTGGATACGGTCGCGGACGGCGCCGCCGAGCTCACGGCCGGCGGCCCGTTCGCTGGCCCAGAAGAAGATCATGCCCATCACCCAGAAGAAGCCGCTGGCCTGGCGGTGCTCGATGACCAGCCCGGCGTCCTGCACCAGGCGCGCGAAGTCGTCGCGGGAGAAGATGTGGATGTGGTTGGGCGCCCGGAAGTAGTCGGTCGGGGCGATGCCCTGCTGCAGGTGTTCGCCGACCGGGTCCGGCACGCTCAGCAGGTACTGCGCGCCAGGGCGCCCGAGACGCACGAGTTCGGCCATCACCCGCGCTGGGTTGGCCACGTGTTCGAGCACTTCCATGCACACCAGCTTGTCGGCGCAGGCGTCGCGCAGCGGCAGCGGGTCGCTGTCGCTGACCAGGCCGGTGAAGGGCCGCCGGGCCACTGCCTCGACCTGCTGCGCCAGGCTCCGCACCTTGTCTTCCTCGCTGTCGGTGAAGATCACCGAAGCGCCCTGGCGGGCGGCGAAGAGGGTGGCGACGCCTTCGCCGCAGCCGAGATCGAGCAGGGTGTCCTGGGCGCCGATGGCGAAGCCGGCGAGCAGTTCGCCGGTTTCGCTGCGGAACCAGCCATCCAGCACCGCATCGCGCAGACCGCACATGCGTGGCGACACCGGTTCGCTCGCCGCAGCGGGACGGGAACGCCAGCGTTGGAGCAGGGCGCGGATCATGCCGGGATGCTTTGCAAGGCGGCGGGGTCGCCTTGTGCCGCTTCGTCGAGGAAGCGACGCAGGCGCTCCACGGCCAGCTTGCGGCTGCAGAAGCGTTCGAGGCTGGCGCTGGCATGCGCGGACATGCGTGCGTAGCGCTCCGGCTCCTGGCGAGCGACCTCGAAACTGGCCCGGTAGGCCCGGCACAGCGACTCCCAGTCGGTGATGTAGCGCAGCGTGCGGTAGGCCGCGCGCGGGTCGTGGGGCCATGCGGTGGCTTCTTCCGAGGAGTCGACGATGAAGGCGTTGTCGGCGTCGATGTAGTCGATCATCGCGGTATTGCGCGGAGCCACGGCCGGCTTGCCGCTGGACATGAACTCCATCAGCGGCAGGCATTGGCCTTCGCCGTAGGAGGTGTTCACCACGTAGCTGGTGGCCTCGACCAGCCGCTCGTAGTCCGGGTCGGCGAGGTAGCCGTGGATCAGCACGATGCGGCAGCGGTAGGACTGGTTCTTGTACAGGTGGTGAAGCATGTCGGCCAGCGCTTCGCCGACGTTGTGGTGGGTCAGTTTCAGCACCAGGGTGGCGTCGGGCTCGTCGCGGAAGGTGGCGCAGAACGCGCTGATCATGTCCTGCCAGTTCTTGCGCCCGTCGTAGGGGTTGAACACCGAGGTGTAGATGACCCCGTCGAGGCTCAGCTCGACCTGTTTCGCCGCGCGGTCCGGCAGGGCCAGGACCTCCGCCGAGGGCTCGGGGTCGGCATGGACGGCCAGGTCCAGCTGGCGGCTGTCCACCAGCAGGCCGTCCAGGCGCAGGCGCACATCCCGGGCTTCGGGACGGCCCGCCTGCTGCGAGGCGCGGTTGGCGAAGCGATCCCAGACCGGCGCCGGCACGCTCAGTACCGGGTAGTCGCGACCCATGGCGGCGCGCACCACGTCGACCGTGAAGCTGGAATGGGTGATGGCCCGTCCGCTGTGGCGCAGCACGTGTCGCCAGTCGTGGCGCGGTTCGCCGTGCCAGGTTTCGCTGGGCAGGGTGCTGAACTCCCAGGCGAACACCGGGATGGTTGGGCAGGCATGGTGGATCGGCGTGCGATGGGGCGGCGAGAAGGAGAGGAAGACGCAGGGTTCGCCGCGCTTGCGGCAGTCGTGGTAGAGGCGGTCCACCAGTTCGTCGGGATCGCTGACTTCGACCACCTGGCCGATCTCTTCCAGCAGCGGACGGAATTCCTTGAGGACGAAGTAATAGCTGTACTCCGGGCGCCCGAGGTTCTGCCGGATGGTGGTCTTGTTGGTCTCGGAGTGGATGATGATCAGCATGGAACGTTGCCTGTGGCGGTGGCCGCCAGTTCGACGCCGGGCGCAGGGGTTGCCTTGCGAGCGGAAAGGAAGGGTTCTAGGCGCTGGCGGACCACGTCGCCGGCGCAGTAGCCGCGCATGCGTTGGTTGGCCGCGGCGGACAGCTGCCGATAGCGCTCCGGCTGTTCCCGGGCCACCCGGTAGCTCTCCAGGTAGGCCTCCTTCAGGGACTCCCAGCTCGGCCGGTAGCGCCGGGTGCTGTACAACCGGCGCGAATCCTGCGGCCAGGCCGCGGGCTCCTGGCTGGAGCGGACCACGAAGCCCACCTGGGCGTCCATGTAGTCGGCCATCGCCGAATGGTCCGGAGCGATCGCCGGGGTGCCGCAGGACATGAACTCCATCAGCGGCAGGCACAGGCCCTCGCAGCGCGAGGCGTTCACGTAGTAGCTGGCGGCTCCGTACAGACGGGCGTACTCCGCGGCGTCGAGATAGCCGTGCAGGGCGATGACCCGGCAGGCGAACGGCGACAGTTGGGAAAGCAGGGTGAGCAGTTCGACGTGGTAGGTCGTCAGGTCGCTCTGGGTCATCTTCAGCACCAGCGTGGCATCGCTGGTGTCGCGGAATGCCCAGCAGAAGGCGGTGATCAGCTGATGCCAGTTCTTGCGCCCGTCCAGCGGATTGAACACCGAGACGTAGACCACCCCGTCCACGACGACCTGCTGGTGCTGGTCGACGTCCGGCAGCAGCGCCGGCGGATGCTCGGGCTCGGCGGGCGGCATCGGCTCGATGGCCTGGGGCAATGGCTCCGGCAGCGTTTCCAGCGCCGTTGGCGGGTGCGGCAGCGGCTGGCGCAGGTGACGGAACAGCCAGCGGCGTACCGGCATGGGTACCAGGTCGCTGACAGCTTCCCGGTACCACAGCAGCAGGTAGTGCTTGCTGATGACCAGTCGGCGCCTCCAGTCGAGAGGAACCGGCTCTGGCTCTGGTTCTGGCTCAGGGACCGGTTCGGGCTCGGGCTCGGCGGGCGTCTCGGGGAGGACCTCGAGGATCTCATCCTCGGTCTCTTCCCTGATCGGTGCGATGAGGCCGTCGGCGGAAAGGCCCAGCAGGCGACTGTCGATGACGCAGCCCTTGAGTTGCAGGGTCTCGGCGGACTTGACCGGATTCCGCTCGCCTTGCTGGCGGATCGCGGCGAACTCCTCCCAGATCGGCGTCGGCAGCGCCAGTACCGGAAAATCTTCGCCCAGCACCCGGCGAACCGCGTGGGCAGTCTGTTCGGAGAGGGTGATGGCTGCGCCATGGCCGGCCAGGACCTGGCTCCAGTCCTGCGCCGGATCGCCGTCCCACGCCACGTCGGGAATCGACTCGAACTCCCAGGCGACCACGCACAGCATCGGGCATTGCAGGCCCCGCGCCGCCTTGTGCGGCGGGGTGAAGGAGAGGAACAGGCAGTCTTCGCCCTGTTCATGCAGTTGCCGATAGAGCGGGTCGACTTCGTCCGTGCTCTGTACCAGGTGGACCTGTCCCAGCGATTCGAGGATTGGCCGGTAGGCCTTGAGGACGAAGTAGTAGCTGTATTCGGGGCGACCGAGGTTGTGGCCGATCGAGCGCTCGTTGATATCCGAGTAAAGGATGAAATTCATGGCATCTCGTGATGAAACTGCCCGTTCGACAGCTTGGTGGTGATGAGCGAGGCCAGGCGCTGCTTCGTTGTCCGGAAGCCTTCCCGGCGGACTGGTCGACCCATCGTGTTCTTGTTCTGTTATCGCAGCCGCGACCTGTTCGATCAACAGAACAGGAGGCAGTCAAGCACGAAATCGAGAGGCATTCTAAACATACCTTTCGCAAAAACGTGAAGGCTGACGGAGAAAACGTCATGCCGTTCGAGTGAGAACCTACCGGTCACGAATAAGCGGTTGAAATTGGCGCATTCTTGGCACAGATTGGAGCGCGATAATCAGAACAACACGCTATCCGGCATGACCTCTGGAACGTCGTATTCCTAGGAAGAGCGTCGCCGAGCGTAGCATCAGATAAAAGGCCCGCTTCCTTGACTCAGCGTCTGTTCGTCACCGGGCTCTCCGGTTTCGTAGGCAAGCATCTTCAAGCTTATCTGGCAGCGGCCCACACGCCGTGGGCGCTCCTTCCCGTACCGCATCGTTACGATCTGCTGGAGCCGGATTCGCTGGGCGACCTCTGGCCGGAGCTGCCGGATGCGGTCATCCACCTGGCCGGGCAGACCTATGTGCCGGAGGCCTTCCGCGATCCTGCGCGGACCCTGCAGATCAACCTCCTTGGCACCCTGAACCTGCTCCAGGCGCTTAAGGCGCGGGGCTTCTCCGGTACCTTCCTGTACATCAGCTCCGGCGACGTCTACGGCCAGGTGGCCGAGGCGGCGTTGCCGATCCACGAGGAACTCATCCCCCACCCGCGCAATCCCTATGCGGTCAGCAAGCTGGCGGCCGAGTCGCTGTGCCTGCAGTGGGGTATCACCGAAGGCTGGCGGGTGCTGGTGGCGCGGCCGTTCAACCATATCGGGCCGGGGCAGAAGGACAGCTTCGTGATCGCCAGCGCCGCGCGGCAGATCGCCCGGATGAAGCAGGGCTTGCAGGCCAATCGGCTGGAAGTGGGGGACATCGACGTCAGCCGTGATTTCCTCGATGTCCAGGACGTGCTGTCAGCCTATCTGCGCCTGCTCTCCCACGGCGAGGCGGGCGCCGTCTATAACGTCTGTTCCGGGCAGGAGCAGAAGATTCGCGAGCTGATCGAACTGCTGGCGGACATCGCCCAGGTCGAGCTGGAAATCGTTCAGGACCCTGCCCGGATGCGCCGGGCGGAACAGCGTCGGGTTCGCGGCAGCCATGCGCGACTGCATGACGCCACGGGCTGGAAGCCTGAAATAACCATAAAACAGTCCCTGCGGGCGATCCTGTCCGACTGGGAGTCACGGGTACGAGAAGAATGACAAGAAGTGCACTGGTAACTGGGATCACCGGTCAGGACGGAGCGTACCTGGCCAAGCTGCTGCTGGAGAAGGGCTACCGGGTCCACGGCCTGGTGGCGCGGCGCAGCAGCGACACGCGCTGGCGCCTGCGTGAACTGGGGATCGAAGGCGATATCCAGTACGAGGACGGCGACATGGCCGATGCCTGTTCGGTGCAGCGCGCGGTGATCAAGGCGCAGCCGCAGGAGGTCTACAACCTGGCGGCACAGAGCTTCGTCGGGGCTTCCTGGAACCAGCCGGTGACCACCGGCGTCGTCGACGGCCTGGGCGTGACCCACCTGCTCGAGGCGATCCGCCAGTTCAGCCCGGAAACGCGCTTCTACCAGGCCTCCACCAGCGAGATGTTCGGCCTGATCCAGGCCGAGCGCCAGGACGAGAACACGCCGTTCTACCCGCGCAGCCCCTACGGCGTGGCCAAGCTCTATGGCCACTGGATCACCGTCAACTATCGCGAGAGCTTCGGCCTGCACGCCTCCAGCGGCATCCTGTTCAACCACGAATCGCCGCTGCGCGGCATCGAGTTCGTCACGCGCAAGGTTACCGACGCGGTGGCCCGCATCAAGCTCGGCAAGCAGCAGGAATTGCGCCTGGGCAACGTCGACGCCAAGCGCGACTGGGGCTTTGCCGGGGACTACGTCGAAGCCATGTGGCTGATGTTGCAGCAGGACAAGGCCGACGACTACGTGGTGGCCACCGGTGTCACTACCACCGTGCGCGACATGTGCCAGATCGCTTTCGAGCATGTGGGCCTGGACTACCGCGACTTCCTCAAGATCGACCCGGCGTTCTTCCGGCCCGCCGAGGTCGACGTGCTGCTGGGTAATCCGGCCAAGGCCCAGCGTGTGCTCGGCTGGAAGCCCAGGACCAGCCTGGACGAGCTGATCCGGATGATGGTCGAGGCGGACCTGCGACGCGTTTCCCGGGAGTAAGCCATGCTGATTCCCGTGGTGCTTTCCGGCGGCGCCGGTACCCGCCTGTGGCCGGTGTCGCGTGAAGGACAGCCGAAGCCGTTCATGCGCCTGCCCGATGGCCAGACCCTGCTGGGCAAGACCTACCGACGTGCCGCCGGGCTCCTGGCCGGGCATGGCGAAATCGTCACGGTGACCAACCGCGAGCATTACTTCCAGAGCAAGGACCAGTTCCAGGCAGCCCGCCTGGGGCGGCACCGAGGACATTTCATCCTCGAACCGACCGGGCGCAACACCGCTCCGGCGATTGCCGTCGCCGCCCTGGCGCTGCAAGCCGAACATGGCGACGCGGCGGTACTGGTGGTGATGCCGGCGGATCACCTGATCCGCAACGAGGAGGCCTTCCGCGAGGCGGTAGGGCATGCCGCGCGTCTCGCCGTCGCCGGGCACCTGGTTACCTTCGGCGTGGTGCCGGACGCAGCGGAAACCGGTTTCGGCTATATCGAGCTGGGCGACCGGCTGGACGAGCAGGGGGCGGCCAAGGTGCGCCGCTTCGTCGAGAAACCCGATGAGGAAACCGCCCGTCGCTACGTAGAAAGTGGCGGTTTCCTGTGGAATTCCGGGATGTTCTGTTTCACGGCCTCGACCCTGGTCGACGAGCTGGCGCAGCATGCCCCGGCCCTGCTGGAGCAGGCCAGGGCCTGCCTGGCCGCCAGTGCGGCGGTGAAGATGGCCGATGGCATCCAGCATGAGCTGGCAGGCGAAGCCTTCGCCGCGCTGCCGGACATTTCCATCGACTATGCGCTGATGGAGCGCTCCGCGCGGGTCGCTGTGGTGCCGGCGGCCTTCGACTGGAGCGATATCGGTTCCTGGGGCGCGATGAGCGCGCTGCTCGACGCGGACGCAGAGGGCAATCGCGGCAGCGGCGACACCCTGTTCGTCGACACCCGTAACACCTTCGTGCAGAGCGACGGGCGCCTGGTCGCCACGGTCGGGGTCGACGACCTGGTCGTGGTGGATACTTCCGATGCGCTGCTGATCGCCCGCGCCGACCGGGTCCAGGAGGTGCGCAGGGTGGTGCAGCGGTTGAAGGACGAGCGGCACGAGGCCTATCGGCTGCATCGGACCGTCAACCGTCCCTGGGGCAGCTATACCGTCCTCGAGGAAGGGCCGCGCTTCAAGATCAAGCGAATCGTGGTCAGGCCGGGAGAGCGCTTGTCGCTGCAGATGCACCATCACCGCAGCGAGCACTGGATCGTGGTGCAAGGCATGGCCAGGGTCACCAATGGCGATGGCGCGCGGCTGGTCAACAGCAACGAGTCGACCTACATTCCCGCGGGCCACCGGCATCGCCTGGAAAACCCGGGGGTCATCGACCTGGTGATGATCGAGGTGCAGAGCGGCGAATACCTGGGAGAGGACGACATCGTCCGCTTCGAGGACCAGTACGGCAGGGTGGTCTGATGCTTCTTGGCTTGTCTCGTTCCTTGTGGGGCTATCGTGGCTTCGTTCTCGGCAGCGTCAAGCGCGAGTTCCAGTCGCGCTACCGCGGGTCGCTGTTCGGCGCGCTGTGGACGGTGCTCAATCCGCTGTCGATGATCGTCGTCTACACGGTGATCTTCTCCCAGGTGATGCGCGCGCGCCTGCCGGGCGTCGACGACGGCCTGGCCTACAGCGTCTATCTCTGCGCCGGGCTGCTGACCTGGGGCCTGTTCGCGGAAATCACCTCGCGCAGCCAGAGCATGTTCATCGAGAACGCCAACCTGCTGAAGAAGATCAGCTTCCCGCGCATCTGCCTGCCGGTCATCGTACTGCTCAACGCCGGGGTCAATTTCGCCATCATCCTCGCCTTGTTCCTCGGCTTTCTCGCACTCAGCGGGCGCCTGCCGGGCGCGGCATTGCTCGCGCTGGTGCCGCTGCTGGCGATCCAGGTGCTGTTCGCGGCGGGACTGGGGATGATCCTCGGGGTGCTCAACGTGTTCTTCCGCGACGTCGGCCAGTTGTTCGGCATCTGTCTGCAGTTCTGGTTCTGGCTGACGCCGATCGTCTATCCGATCGGCATCCTGCCCGAGGGTATCCGCTCGCTGATCGAACTCAACCCGATGACCGCGCTGATGCGCAGCTACCAGCAGCTGTTCCTCCACGGGCAATGGCCGGACTGGCCTTCATTGCTGCCGATCACCCTGCTGGCGCTGCTGCTGTGCGCGCTCGGCCTGCGTCTGTTCCGCCAGCGGGTCGGCGAAATGGTGGATGAACTCTGATGGGACAGATACGCGTATCCGGCCTCGGCAAGGCCTACAAGCAGTATCCCAATCGCTGGAGCCGGTTGTTCGAATGGCTGGTGCCTTTCAGCCCTCCGCGCCACCACCTGCACTGGATCCTGCGCGAGGTCGAGTTCACCATCGAGCCGGGCGAAGCGGTCGGCATCGTCGGGGTCAACGGCGCCGGCAAGAGCACCCTGCTGAAGATGATCGCCGGCACCACCCAGCCGACCTGCGGCGAGATCCGCGTGGCCGGCCGGGTCGCCGCGCTGCTCGAGCTGGGCATGGGCTTCCACCCGGACTTCACCGGCCGGCAGAACGTCTTCATGGCCGGGCAACTGCTGGGCATGCAGGTCGAGGAAATCCAGGCGCTGATGCCGGAGATCGAGGCCTTCGCCGAAATCGGCGAGGCCATCGAGCAACCGGTGCGCACCTACTCCAGCGGCATGCAGATGCGCCTGGCGTTCAGCGTGGCGACTGCCCGGCGGCCGGACATCCTGATCGTCGACGAGGCCCTGTCGGTTGGCGATGCCTATTTCCAGCACAAGAGCTTCGAGCGCATCCGCAGTTTCCGCAAGGCCGGCACCACCCTGCTGATCGTTTCCCACGACCGCTCGGCGATCCAGTCCATCTGCGACTCCGCGATCCTCCTGGAGCAGGGACGGATGGCCATGCGCGGGCGGCCGGAAGAGGTGATGGACTACTACAACGCCCTGCTCGCCGAGCGCGAGGGGCAGACCGTGCGCCAGGAAATGCTCGCCGACGGCCAGGTGCGGACGATTTCCGGCACCGGCGAGGCAGCGATCCTCGACGTACGGATGGTCGACCAGCGGCAGCGCGCGCTGGAGGTGGTCGAGGTAGGCCAGGCGGTGACGCTGGAAGTCGAAGTCGAGGTTCGCCAGGACATCGAGCGGCTGATCCTCGGCTTCATGATCAAGGACCGCCTCGGCCAGCCGATGTACGGGATCAATACCCACCGCCTGGACAAGGCCCTCACCGACCTGAAGGCCGGCGAGCGCATCACCTACCGCTTCGCCTTCGACATGCGCCTGGGCAAGGGGCACTACTCGGTGGCGCTGAGCCTGTCGCGGCTGGACTCGCACCTGGACCGCAACTTCGAATGGCGCGACTACGGCCTGGTCTTCCATGTCATCAACAACCGCCAGGAAGACTTCGTCGGTTGCTCCTGGCTGGGCGCCGAAACCCATATCAGCCGCTCCGGCGAGGCGGCTCTGGACCCCACTTCCGCGGAGAGCACTCCATGACGCGTCTGTTGGTCGAATGCACCTATGTGTTCGAGCATCCCAAGGTCAATTCCGGTATTCAGCGGGTGGTGCGCAACGTCATCCGCGAGTTGCCGGAAGCCGACGAGACGGTGGAGTGCATCCCGGTGGCAATGCTCGACGGCACCCTGTATCAGGTCCACAGCCTGGCGCCGCTGGACCCACGGCCGCATTCGCCGCTGGTACGCCTGCGCATCCTGGTGGAGCGAGCCGCCAACTACTTCTGGCTGGGCCAGCGCACCCTGGAAAAGCGCCGCCCGTTCCGTTCCTCGCCGTGGGCCCGGCGCCTTCTCTATGTAGCCTGCCGCCTGTTCGCCTTCGCCTTCCTCAGCATTCCGCTGCGCCTGCTCGACCGCATCCTCGGCAAGCAGCAGCCTGCACCCGTGCGCGCGACCCCGCTCGAACATCGGGCCGGCGACCAACTGGTCTTGCTGGACTCCTCCTGGCACGCCGATTTCTTCCCGCTGGCGGAACGCCTCAAGAGCGAGGGCGTGGGCATCGTCTCGGTGATCTACGACCTGATTCCCCTGACCCATCCGCAATTCTGCGATGCCGGCCTGGTCAAGGTATTCAACCACTGGTTCGACTGGATCGCGGCCACCGCCGACGGCTACGTCGCGATTTCCGAGACCATCCGCGACGAAGTGCGCGCGGAGATGCTGCGGCGTATCGGCCCGGAGAAGGTCGCGCAACGCTGGTTCGATTATTTCCACCTGGGTTCGGAGCTGGACCTGGTAGAGGACGGCGCCTCCGTCGAGCCCGATCTGCTGCGCATGTTCAAGGCCAAGGCGCCGGTATTCCTGATGGTCAGCACCATCGAGCCGCGGAAGAACCACGGTTACCTGCTGGATGCCTTCGAGCGCGCCTGGGCCCAGGGTTCGCAGGTGCGGTTGTGCATCGCCGGACGCATCGGCTGGAAGTGCGAGGCGCTGGTGGAACGGGTGCGGCAGCATCCGGAGCTGAACAAGCGCCTGTTCATGTTCAACGACCTCTCCGACAAGAGCCTGGAGTACGCATACTCCCATGCCGCATCGCTGGTCTTCCCGTCCTATGTGGAAGGTTTCGGCCTGCCGCTGGTGGAGGCCATGCAGCGCGGCCTGCCGGCGATGGGCAGCGACATCCCGGTGTTCCGCGAGATCGGCGGCGAATTCATGGCCTACTTCGACCTCGCCGATCCGCAGACCCTGGCGAACCTGGTCACCCGCTTCGAAGCCACGGGCGAGTTCCCGGCCGAGCGACCGGTCGGCGAATGGCGCTGGATCGGCTGGCACGAAGCGAGTCGGCAACTGATCGCGCGGATCCTGCTCGCCCTCGGCAAGGCCCCGACGCATGGCGAGGCAGTACATGCGGATTGCGGTTAACGCACGGATTCTCCAGGCGCCGCGGACCGGCATCGGACATTACCTGGTCGAGTTGCTGGGCGCGTTGCAGGCGCACGCGGACTTCGAGTTTTCCCTGTTCCATGGCTGGGGCTGGAGCGGCGACCTGCCGGCGGCGGCGCTGCCCGGCTATTCGCGTCTGTCGCCCTGGCTGCGCAACCTGCCCGGAGCCTACCGGGCCCGACGCTGGCTGGAACAGCGGCGTTTCGATAGCGGTCGGCCGCCGGTCGATCTCTACCATGAGCCCAGTCTCTGGCCGCTGGACTTCGACGGGCCGATGTTGATGACCCTGCACGACCTGACCCACCTGCATTATCCGGCGACGCAACCCGCCGCCCGCTTGCGCGAAATAGAACGCCGGCTGGCGCGCGGGATGGAAAAGGCGCGGTTGATCCTGACCGACTCGCAGGCGATCGCCGACGAGGCGCAGGCGTATTTCGGCCTGCCGCGCGAGCGCTTCGTGGTGGCGCCCCTCGGCCATGCCGCGCGGTTCCGTCCGCGGGACCGGGAGTCCCTGCGCGAGCCCTTGCGCGCGCATGGCCTGGTGCCGCGCGGGTATTTCCTCTGCGTAGGAACCCTCGAACCGCGCAAGAACCTGTCGCTGGCCCTGCGCGCCCATGGGCAACTGCCGGCGGCGGTCCGCCAGCGTTTTCCGCTGATGATCGTCGGCATGCCGGGATGGGAAAGTCGCTCGCTTGACGACGAACTGCGCCAGGCGCTGGCTTCGGGGACGGTGCGGCTGCTCGGCTACCTGCCGGACGAGCGGGTCGCCGAGTTGATGTCGGGCGCTCGGGCGCTGGTCTTCCCCTCGATCTACGAAGGCTTCGGCCTGCCTGTGCTGGAAGCCATGGCCAGCGGCACGCCGGTATTGCTCACGCGACTCTCCGCAATGCCGGAGGTGGCCGGCGAGGCGGGCAGCTATATTGACCCGGATGATGCCAATGGGCTATCTGACATGCTGGTCCGCATGACCGAGGATACCGTCTACTGGGAGTGCTGCCGGGAAGCCGGCCTGCGACGGGCGGAGCAGTTTTCCTGGAAGCGTTGCGCGAATCTCACCGCTGCAGCCTATCGTCGTGCCGTGGAGGGCTGAATGCGGGTACTGCACTTCTACAAGACCTACCTGAGCGAGACGGTAGGCGGGATCGAACAGGTGATCTTCCAGCTTTGCGAGAGCAGCGGGTCGTGGGGGATCGACAACCACGTCCTGACCCTGAGCAGCGACCCGCATCCGCCTGTCGTGCCCTTCGGCGGACATGTGGTGCATCGCGCCAGGCTCGACCTGCAGCTCGCCTCCACCGGTTTTTCCCTGAGCGTGTTCAAGCAGTTCCGCGAGCTGGCGGCGGAGGCGGACGTGGTCAACTACCACTTCCCCTGGCCGTTCATGGACCTGGTGCATTTCCTCACCGGTATGAACAAGCCGAGCGTGGTCACCTACCATTCGGACATCATCCGCCAGCGCGTCCTGTTGAAACTGTACCGGCCGCTGATGAGTCGTTTCCTCCACAGCGTGGATCGCATCGTCGCAGCCTCGCCCAACTACTTCAGTACCAGCGACGTGCTCCGCCAGTACCGGGAAAAGACCCGGGTGATCACCTACGGCCTGGACAAGGACGGCTACCCGAAGCCTGCGGCACAGCGTCTGGAGCACTGGCGAGAGAAACTCGGGCCGCGGTTCTTCCTGTTCGTCGGGGTGATGCGTTACTACAAGGGCCTGCATATCCTGCTGGATGCGTTGCAGGGCACCGATTACCCGGTGGTGATCGTCGGTGCCGGGCCGTTGCAGGCCGAGCTGTATGCCCAGGCCGCGGCGCTGGGGTTGCGCAACGTGCACTTCCTCGGGCGGGTGGACGACGAGGACAAGGTCGCCCTGCTGCAACTCAGCTACGCCATGGTCTTTCCGTCGCACCTGCGTTCCGAGGCGTTCGGCATCTCCCTGCTGGAGGGCGCGATGTACGGCAAGCCGATGATCTCCAGCGAGATCGGCACCGGCACCAGCTACATCAATATCCATGGCGAGACCGGCCTGGTCGTGCCGCCCAGCCAGCCGGCCGCGTTTCGCCAAGCGATGCGCTGGCTCTGGGAGCATCCGCAGCAGGCGGAGGATATGGGCAGGAACGCGGAGGCCCGCTATCGGCAACTGTTCACCGCCGAAGAGATGGGGCGTCGCTGGAGCGAGCTGTACCGTGAACTGCTGGAGGAAAAGGCTTCTTCCAGATACGTGAAGGCCGCTCGGTAAGGAGCGGCCTACGGTACAGTTCAGGCTGGGCCGAACCGGGGCGTTACAGTATCGCTTAGCGCCAGAACGGCTTGTTCAGCTCGGCGTAGCGCTGGGCTTCGCTGATGCCGGCGTCGGCGAGCAGGCGGGAGTCCAGACGGGCCAGCTGGCGACGGCTCTGGATGCGGCGCTGCCACAGTTTCATGGTGCCCAGCAGGCTGCTGCTGCGGCGGTTGGAGCGAGCGATGTCGAAAGTGTTGGAACCGAGGGTACGTTCCATGATGTGTCGATCCTTCCCACTTGTGGTGGGTAGTCAGGTTGCTAGTGATTAACTGAGCAATATGATCTGACTAACAGGTCAACAAGAATAGGAACAGTTGCGGAGAATTGCGTTGGATCACCGGGGTGTGTTTCCGAACTGTATGGGTTGTTTCGGTGCGTAACTGTACCGCTCTGCACCGTCATGGTGCGTTACCGAAAGAAACAGCGAAGTGTTACAGCAGGAAAAGCGAAAGGGCCGGGTGGGCGTGTTGCGATGGCGGCAAGAGAAAAGGCCGCCGAAATATGTTTTTACGTGGTTTTTTCTGCCCTGTCCAGACGCCCGGAAGAATTAATCGTCCGGGCGCTGGAAATAGTTGCGGATGAAACGGTTCAGCCTCAGCCGGCCAGCATGTGTCCACGTTCTTCCAGGTTCAGGTGCCAGGCCAGCGCCTCGCGCAACAGATGCGGCGTGTGGCCGCCTTTCGCGCAAGCCGCCTCGAAGTAGTCCAGCAGCGGTGCCTGGTAGGACGGGTGGACACAGTTCTCGATGATCACCCGGGCCCGTTCGCGAGGCGCCAGGCCGCGCAGGTCGGCGAGGCCCTGCTCGGTGACGAGGATGTCGACGTCGTGCTCGGTGTGGTCGACGTGGCTGACCATCGGCACCACGCTGGAAATGTTGCCGCCCTTGGCGATCGACTTGGTGACGAAGATCGCCAGGTGCGCGTTGCGGGCGAAGTCGCCGGAGCCGCCGATGCCGTTCATCATCTTGGTGCCGCCGACGTGGGTCGAGTTGACGTTGCCGTAGATGTCGAACTCCAGCGCCGTATTGATGCCGATGATGCCCAGGCGACGGACCACCTCGGGGTGGTTGGAGATTTCCTGCGGGCGCAGCACCAGCTTGTCCTTGTAACGCTCCAGGTTACCGAACACGTCGGCGTTGCGCCGCGGCGACAGGGTGATCGAGCTGCCCGAGGCGAAGCGCAGCTTGCCGGCGTCGATCAGGTCGAAGGTCGAGTCCTGCAGCACTTCGGAGTACATGGTCAGGTTCTCGAACGGTGACTCGATCAGGCCGCACATCACCGCGTTGGCGATGCTGCCGATACCGGCCTGCAGCGGGCCGAGGCTGTTGCTCATGCGTCCGGCGTCGACCTCGCGCTTGAAGAAATCGATCAGGTGGTTGGCGATGGCCTGGGTCTCGCCGTCCGGCGGCAGCACGGTGGATGGCGAGTCCGGCTGGTCGTTGATGACGATGGCGACGATCTTCTCCGGCGGGATCGGGATCGCCGTGCTGCCGATGCGGTCGTCGACGCGGGTCAGCGGGATCGGCGTGCGGGTCGGCCGGTAGGTCGGGATATAGATGTCGTGCAGGCCTTCCAGGTTGGTGCTGTGGGCCAGGTTGATCTCGACGATGACCTGCTTGGCGAAGATCGCGAAGCTCGCCGAGTTGCCCACCGAGGTGGTTGGCACGATGTGGCCCTGCTCGGTGATCGCGGCGGCTTCGATGACGGCGATGTCCGGCAGCTTCAGCTGGTGGTTGCGCAACTGCTCGACGGTTTCCGAGAGGTGCTGGTCGATGAACATCACTTCGCCGGCGTTGATCGCCTTGCGCAGGGTGCTGTCGACCTGGAACGGCATGCGCCGGGCGAGCACGCCGGCCTCGGTGAGCTGCTTGTCGAGGTCGTTGCCGAGGCTGGCGCCGGTCATCAGGCTGATACGCAGCGGACGTTCCTTGGCGCGCATGGCCAGCGCCTGGGGTACGGCCTTGGCCTCGCCGGCGCGGGTGAAACCGCTCATGCCGACGGTCATGCCGTCCTGGATCAGGTCGGCGGCTTCGGCCGCACTCATCACCTTGTCGAGCAGGGAGGGCAGGCGCACGCGATCACGGTACATGGAACGAACCTCAGACGACGAATTATTAGAGGCCGCCAGTCTAGGGTTTCCGCGATTTTTCGCCTTTATACCAAGGTCGAAGCGCTATTCAGCGGGCTTATGGGCGGATTGCCAGGACCACCACGCCCGCTGTCACCAGGCCTACGCCGAGCCATTGGCGCAGGTCCAGGCGTTCGCCGAGGAGGGCCACGCCGAGCAGTGCCACCAGCACCACGCTGAACTTGTCCAGCGGCGCCACCAGCGACGCCGGGCCGAGCTTGAGGGCGCGGAAATAGCAGATCCAGGAAGCACCGGTGGCCAGCCCGGAGAGCACCAGGAACAGCCAGCTGCGCGGCGGGATGCTGCCCGGGGCCTGGAACTTGCCCAGGACCGCGAGGATGCCGCCGAGGGTGACGAGGATCACCAGGGTGCGGATGAAGGTGGCGAAGTCCGAATCGACCCGGTCGAGGCCGATCTTGGCGAAGATCGCGGTCAGCGCGGCGAACAGCGCCGAAAGCAGTGCCCAGAAGGCCCAGGATGCCAGCATGTCGTCCTCCTCCGGGCCTTCTCCACGGGCTGCGCCGCTACAGGGCTTCCAGCTTGGCGTAGCCGAGCATCAGCCACTTGCTGCCTTCGCTCTCGAAGTTCACCTGCACCCGGGCCTGGGCGCCGGCGCCTTCGAAGTTGAGGATAGTCCCTTCGCCGAACAGCGCGTGGCGCACCCGCTGGCCGAGGGAGAAGGGCGTCTCCGGCACCCCGGCGCCGCTGAACAGGCTGCCGCCGGCGTTGCGCGAAGTGCCGCCGTAGGGGCGGCTGACGGTATTGGACAGGCGCACTTCCTGGATCAGCGACGGCGGGATCTCGCGGATGAAGCGCGAAACCTTGTTGTAGGTCTCGCTACCGTAGAGCCGGCGGGTCTCCGCGTAGGTCAGGACCAGTCGCTGCATGGCGCGGGTGACGCCGACGTAGGCCAGGCGGCGTTCCTCTTCCAGGCGGCCGGATTCCTCCAGGCTCATCTTATGCGGGAACAGCCCTTCCTCCATGCCGACCAGGAACACCAGCGGGAACTCCAGGCCCTTGGCGCTGTGCAGGGTCATCAGTTGGATACTGTCCTCGTGGGCGTCGGCCTGGGTTTCCCCGGCCTCCAGGGAGGCGTGGCTGAGGAAGGCCTGCAGCGGGGTGAGGTCTTCCTCTTCCTCGCTGTTCTCGAAGGCGCGGGCGGCGCTGACCAGTTCCTCGAGGTTCTCCACCCGGGCCTGGCCTTTCTCGCCTTTTTCTTCCTTGTGGTAGCTGATCAGTCCGGACTGCTCGATCACCGTCTGGGTCATCAGGTGCAGCGGCATGTCCATGACCTTCGCCGAAAGATTCTCGATCAGCTCGACGAAGCCGGTCAGGGCGCTGGCGGCGCGGCCGGGCAGGACCTTGTTGGCGATCATCAGGCGAATCGCCTCCCACATCGACACATCGTTGCCGCGGGCGAATTCGCGGATGCTCTCCACGGTCTTCTCGCCGATGCCGCGTGCCGGCACGTTGACCACCCGTTCCAGCGCCGCGTCGTTGCCGCGGCCGTCGAGCAGGCGCAGGTAGGCCATGGCGTTCTTGATCTCGGCACGCTCGAAGAAGCGCTGGCCGCCGTAGATGCGGTAGGGAATCTTCTCCCGCAGCAGGGCTTCCTCCAGCACCCGCGACTGGGCGTTGGAGCGGTAGAGGATGGCGATCTCGCTGCGCGCCAGGCCGCCTCTGAGCGCGCTCTCGATCGACTCGACCACGTAGCGCGCCTCGTCGTGCTCGTTGAACGCGGCGTACAGGCTCAGCGACTCGCCGTCCTCGCCGTCGGTCCACAACTCCTTGCCCAGGCGTCCCTGGTTGTTGGCGATCAGGGCGTTGGCGGCCTTGAGGATCGACGCGGTGGAACGGTAGTTCTGCTCCAGGCGGATCACCTCGGCGTCGGCGAAGTCGTCGCTGAACTGTTGGATGTTCTCGATCCGTGCGCCACGCCAGCCGTAGATCGACTGGTCGTCGTCGCCGACCACCATCAGGCTGTCGCCGCCCTTGGCGAGAATCCGCAGCCAGGCGTACTGCACGGCGTTGGTGTCCTGGAACTCGTCCACCAGGATATGGCGGAAGCGCCGCTGGTAGTGCTCGAGCACGCCGGGATGGTCGCGCCAGAGGTCCAGGGCGCGCAGCAGCAGCTCGGAGAAGTCGATCACCCCGGCGCGGGCGCAGGCCGCCTCGTAGGCTTCGTAGATCTTCAGCATGGTGGCGAGGAACAGGTCGCCGCCGGGCTGGATGTGTTGCGGCCGCAGGCCCTCGTCCTTCTGCCCGTTGATGAACCACTGGGCCTGGCGCGCCGGCCAGCGCTGCTCGTCGAGGCCGAGTTCGCGGATCACCCGCTTGACCAGGCGTTGCTGGTCGTCGCTGTCGAGGATCTGGAAGTTCTCGCTCAGCCCGGCCTCGCGCCAGTGCGCGCGCAGCAGGCGATGGGCGAGGCCGTGGAAGGTGCCGACCCACATGCCCGCCGGATTGATCCCGAGCAACTGCTCGATGCGGTGGCGCATCTCCGCCGCCGCCTTGTTGGTGAAGGTCACCGACAGGATGCTGTAGGGCGAGGCGTGCTCGACCTGGATCAGCCAGGCGATCCGGTGCACCAGCACGCGGGTCTTGCCCGAGCCGGCGCCGGCGAGGACCAGTTGGCGGCCCAGCGGCGCGGCCACGGCCTGGCGCTGCGGGTCGTTGAGGGAGTTCAGCAGGAGGGAGAGGTCGTCGTTCATCGCGGCATTCTACCGGGGCGGGGAAAAGCCGGGCAAACCGGGCCGCCATTCGGCGCAGGCCGGCGCAGCGTCGGGCCTGGCTGCGGAAAAATGCTCTATCCCGGCCTTGGGCAGCCTGCCCCTGCTCGGTTATGCTCCGGCCACTTCAAGGCAAACCACTACAAGAACAAGCGCCTATGACCGTCCATGTCGAGCCCTTGGCGCTGCCGGGCGGCAGCACCGATGTACTGCGGCTCTACGCCCGCGAAATTGCCATCGAGCGTACCCGGCTCCTTTATCTCGGCTCGCGCACGCCGACCCTGCTCATGCTGCTCGGCGGCGTGACCAGCGCCTGCCTGGTGTGGGGCAAGGTCAGCAGCTGGCTGCTCGGTGGCTGGCTGGTCTGGCTGGTGTTGCTCGCCGTCCTGCGCCTGCTGCAGGTCGCCGCCTTCCAGCAGGCCGACAGCCGTCGCCAGGCCAGCCGCCACTGGCGGCGGACCTTCCTGTGCGGCGCCGGCGCCTCGGGCCTGACCCTGGCGTTCGCGGTGATCATGCTGGTCCCGGCCGATGCCTTCCTCCAGCAGGTGCTGGTGTTCGGCCTGGTGGCGGCGGCGATCCTCTCCGCCAGCGTCGCCTATGCGGTGAGCCTGCCGGCCTTCCTCACCTTCGCCTTGCCGGGCCTGCTGCCATCCATCGTTTTCCTGCTGTTACAGCCGCATAGCCTGTTGCAGGGCTGGGGCGTGCTCGGCCTGATCCTGCTGGTGGCGCTGCTGGTGGTCGCCGGGCAGATCCACCGGCTGGTGCAGGGCGCGCTGCTGCGACGCTTCCAGACCCAGGCGCTGAACCTGCACCTGGAGCGCGTCAACGCCGAGGCCGAAGCGCTCAATCGCAAGCTCGCCCAGGAGGTCGGCCAGCGACGCCTGGTCGAACGCGAGCTGCGCGCCGCCCGCGATGCCTTGCAGCGCCGGGTGGAGGCGCGCACCGAGGAGCTTGGCGCGACCAGCCAGGCGCTCAGCCAGAGCGAGGCGCGCCTGGCCATGGCCCTGGAGGCCAGCGAACTGGGGTTGTGGGACTGGAACCTGGAGAGCGGCCGGGTCCAGCATTCCTATCTCGAGGCGGTCTTCAGCGCCGGGGACGGTCCCGAGGACTATCGCAGGCTGATCGAAAGCATCCACCCCGGCGACCTGCCGCGTATCCGTCGCGCCCTCGCCGAACATCTCAAGGGGCGCAGCGAGCTGTACCGGGTGGAGTACCGCGTGCGCGACCGGGAGGGCGGCTGGCGCTGGCTGGAGGATCGTGGCCGGGCCATGGCTCGCGACCCGCGGGGACGGGTGACGCGGATGCTCGGCACGCGCAGCGACATCAGCGCGCGCAAGCGCCTGGAAGAGCAGCAGCAACTGGCCGCGACAGTGTTCGAGGCGGCCAGCGAGAGCATCGTGATCCTCGATCCGGCCTACAACCTGCTGGCGGTCAACCAGGCCTTCAGTCGCATCACCGGCTATCGCCGCGAGGACGTGGTCGGGCGCAACGCCAGCCTGCTGGTGAATACCCCCGAGGCCCAGCGCCACTACCGGCAGATCCGCGCCGAGCTGCGCCAGCACGGGCAGTGGCAGGGCGAACTGGTGGATACGCGGAAGAATGGCGATCCCTATCCCCAATGGCTGCAGCTCAACCTGCTGCGCGACGGCAATGGCGAGGCGACCCACATCGTCGGTTTCTTCACCGATCTCAGTGCCCGCCGCGACGTCGAGGAGCGCCTGCGTCACCTGCTGCACTACGACGAACTGACCGGCCTGGCCAACCGCCGGTTGTTCCGCGAGCGGCTGCACGAGGCGGCCCAGCGGGCGCGCCAGGAGGAGGGCGGGCTGGCCCTGCTGCTGATCGACCTGGACCGCTTCAAGCTGCTCAACGACAGCCTCGGCCACGAGGTCGCCGACCAGTTGCTCAGGGAGATGGCCCAGCGCCTGCGGCGCACCGCGCCGGAAGCCAACACCCTGGCGCGTCTGGCCGGCGACGAGTTCGCCATTCTCCTCGATGGCGGCACCGGCACCGCGGCCCTGTCGCGCCTGGCCGAACGCCTGCTGGTCCAGTTGCGCCAGCCGGTGAGCGTGCTCGGCCACGAGTTGATCCTCGGCGCCTCGCTGGGGATCAGCCTGTTTTCCGAGCAAGCACGGGAAATCTCCGTGCTGATGAGCCAGGCGAACCTGGCGATGCAACATGCCAAGCAACTCGGCGGCAATACCTTCCAGTTCTTCCGCGACAACCTGCAGGACAGCACCCTCGAACGCCTGCGCCTGGAAACCCGGTTGCGCAAGGCGGTCGAGGAGGGCCAGCTGGACGTGCATTACCAGCCCAAGCTGTGCCTGGCCAGCGCCCGCCCGGACTCGGTCGAGGCGCTGGTGCGCTGGCACCATCCGGAGGAGGGCATGATCCCGCCGTCGACCTTCATCGGCCTCGCCGAGGAGTGCGGGTTGATCGGCGAGATCGGTGAATTCGTCCTGCGCCGGGCCTGCCTGCAGGCCGCCGAGTGGAGCCAGCGGGGCCTGAACCTGCGGGTCTCGGTGAACCTCTCGGTCCACCAGTTGCGCCAGGGCGACCTGCTCGACGTAGTGCGCTCGGCGCTGGCCGACAGCGGCCTGCCGGCGGCGCAACTGGAGCTGGAGTTGACCGAAAGCCAGTGGCTGGACGCCCTCGATAGTGTCCTGGCGACCTTCCGCCAGTTGCGCGAGATGGGGGTGAAGCTATCGGTCGACGACTTCGGCACCGGCTATTCCTCGCTCAGCTACCTGAAGCGCCTGCCGCTGGACTACCTGAAGATCGACCAGTCGTTCGTCCGCGACCTGACCCAGAACAGCGAGGATGCGGCGATCATCCGGGCGATCATCGCCATGGCCCACAGCCTCGACCTGAAGGTGGTCGCCGAAGGCGTGGAAACCATCGAACAGCGGGACTTCCTGGTGGCCCAGCGTTGCGATGAGCTGCAGGGCTACCTGATCGGCCGGCCGTTGCCGGCCCATGCCCTGGAGGAAGGTTTGCGCCAGGCTCGTTGAACGCGATCCGGCGGAGTATGCTGTAGCACTTTCGACTCCCACGAATTAAGGACGATTCATGCGCTCGAAGCCGCTTCTTCCCGCCCTCCTGCTGGTGGGCGCCGGTCTCTCCCCGCTGGCCCAGGCCAGCAGCGACGACTCCTGCTATCCCGATTGGTCGCTGGTCGGCGGCGGTGTCTGCGATACCCTGCCGTTCCTCGCCCCGGGCAACGACACCCGCGCCAACCTGCGCCTGCTGCTGGCCGACGCCGGCCACTGGCGGCTGGTGGAGGCGCCGCCGTCGGAGGAAGAGAAGCTCGAAGGCTACGGCCTGGTACCGTTCGGCCTGTTCCGCCTGCTGCCCGGCGACGGCAGCCAGCCGCCCGCGCCGCCGGCGGCGAGCGAGGCCGAGACACCGCCGCCTGCGCCAGCGCCCTCGCCGCTCGCCGAACTGGCCCGGCAGATGGGCGCCGAAGCGCTACCGGAAAAGATCGCCGGCGCCGAATTCTTCGAGGGCGAGGGCAGCCGCTGCCGCAGCAACGACCAGGACAGCGCGCTGGCGTTTCTTCGCCAGGTGCGTGACGCCGGGCTGGGCGAGGCGGAGACCAAGGCCCTGGCCAACAGCCGCCTGGACCTGCTCGGTGCCTGCGGCTGGGAACAAGAGGAACTGGGCGGTGTGCTCGCGCAAGGCGTCGAGTCGGCCGCAGGCAAGGCCTTCGCCACGTACCTGGAGGCTGCGGCCAACTTCTACAGCGGTCGCTTCGACGAAGCCGAACAGGGCTTCAAGGCGTTGCAGGACGTGTCGCAGCCCTGGCTGAAGGAAACCGCCCTGTACCTGCAGGCGCGCACCCTGCTCAACGCCGCCCAGCAGAACGCCTTCGACGACATGGGCTTCCCCGAGCTGCAGAATGTCGACAAGGCTCGCCTGGAACAGACCCGCAGCGCCCTCGATGCCTACCTGCAGGCGTATCCGAAGGGGCTCTACGCCGCCTCTGCCAAGGGCTTGCAGCGGCGCGTGCATTGGCTGGCCGGCGACCAGAAGCTGCTGGCCCAGGACTATGCCGCGCAATTCGCCGAAGCCGAGCAAGGGCAGCGCAACATGGCCCTGGAAGACCTGGTCCAGGAGGTCGACAACAAGCTCCTGACCGGTATCCAGCTCGGCGACATCCAGACCCCGCTGCTGCTGGCGGTGGCCGACCTGGTGCAGATGCGCGCCCACGATCCGTCGACCCCGCGCAGCTTCACCTGGGAAACGCTACAGGCCCAGCAGGCCAGCTTCGCCGCGCATCCCGAACTGTTCGCCTACCTGCAGGCGGCCTATCGCTTCTATGTCGACCAGGACCCGGCGAAGACCCTCGAAGCGCTGCCGCAAAAGGTCGGCAGCCTCGACTACGTCGGCTTCAGCCAGCAGACCCTGCGCGGGCTGGCGCTGGAGCAGCAGAAGGACTGGAAAGCCGCCGAGGCGCTCTGGCTGGAACTGTTGCCGCAGGCCGCGCAGCCGTACCAGAAGGGCCAGTTGCAGTTGGCCCTGGCGCTCAACTACGAGCGCAGCGGCCAGTTGGAAAAGGTCTTCGCCGAAGGTTCGCCGGTCCAGGAGCCGCTGCTGCGCAGCATCCTCCTGCGCAACGTCGCCGACGCCGCGCTGTTGCGCCGCCAGGCCAAGCAGGGCGCGACGGCGGAAGAGCGCGACAGCGCGCTGTTCACTCTCCTTTACAAGGACCTGCGCCGCAGCCGCTTCTCCGACTTCGGCAAGGACTTCGCGCTGCTCGGCGAAACCCCCTCGCAGACCAAGCTGGGCACCAGCCTCGGCTATGTCTACGGCGCCGGCAACAGCCTGGAGCTGTTCCGCTGGAAGGGCGACAAGGCCGAGTCCGGCTACGTTTGCCCGGCCATCGCCGAGTCGGCCGCGGCGCTGGCCGCTGATGACAAGGACCCGAAGGGCCTGAACTGCCTGGGCGAATTCATCCTGCGCAACGGTCTCGACGGCATGCCGCTGGACAGCCAGCCCGAGGCCAACGAGCTGGGCGGCACCCCGAGCGGCTTCAAGGGCGCGGTGTACTCCCGGCTGGATGGCTATCGCCTGGTCATGGACAACCCCAAGGCACCGCGCGAAGACAAGGCCTACGCGCTGTTCCGCGCGATCAACTGCTTCGCCCCGGCCGGCTACAACACCTGCGGCCAGCAGGACATCCCGCAGGCCGAGCGCAAGCAATGGTTCCGTACGCTCAAGTCGACCTACGCCGACAGCTCCTGGGCCAAGGAACTGAAGTACTACTGGTGAGGCGCTGGCGAGCCTGGCTGGCGGGCCTGTTGCTGGGCCTGCCGCTGTTGCCGTCCGTCGAGGCCGCGGTGCGCGCCGAGGACTACGACGCCTTCTGGCTGTGGAGCGGCGTCGCGCCGCAGCCGGCGCTGGCGCGGGCCGAGACGCTGTACATCCTGCAGGGACAGATCAGCCAGTCGCGCCGGCGCCCCGGCGAGGGCGTGCGGCTGATCGCCCAGGGCATCTCGGTGCCGCGCCTGGCGCGGGGCGAGGTCTGGGTGGTGTACCGCGCCCATACCCTGCGCTGGACGCCGCAGATCTACCAGGCCGTGCTGAACCAGGTGCAGCGCTGGAAGCGTGCCGGCAACCCGGTGGTCGGCATCCAGATCGACTTCGATGCGCGTACCCGCTACCTCGACGAGTACGTCGATTTCCTCCGCGACCTGCGCCAGCGCCTGCCCCGCGAATACCGCTTGAGCATCACCGGGCTGCTCGACTGGGGCAGCAACGCCGAGCCGGCGGCGATCAACCGGCTCAAGGGCGTGGTCGACGAAGTGGTGGTGCAGACCTACCAGGGGCGCCACAGCATTCCCAACCACGCCGCCTACCTCCCGCGGGTCAGCCGCCTGCAGCTGCCGTACCGGATCGGCCTGGTCCAGGGCGGCGACTGGCAAGCCCCCGACTACCTGGAAAAGAGCCCCTGGTTCAGGGGCTACGTGGTGTTCCTGCTCAACCCTCAGTGAGCGCAGCCGCAAGCGCCCTTGCCGGCACACCCGCCGCTGCGTTCGGCCTGCGGCTGGCGGGTATCCTGGCCGGGCTGGAGATCGCGCATCAGTAGCGCGTAGCGCAGATCCAGGCCTTCCGGCAGCGCCAGGTAGACCACGTGGCCATTGCCCGGCGCCACCTCAATGGCTTCGCCGGCGGCGTTGCGCAGGTCCTCCACGCGCAGGCTCAGGTTGCCTCGCGGAGTCATCAGTTCGACGCTGTCGCCGCGCTGGAAGCGGTTCTTCACCTCCACCTCGGCCAGGCCGTCGCGGCGTTCGCCGGTGAGTTCGCCGACGAACTGCTGGCGCTCGGACAGCGAATGGCCGTGCTGGTAGTTCTGGTACTCGTCGTGCACGTGGCGGCGCAGGAAGCCCTCGGTGTAGCCGCGGTGGGCGAGGGACTCCAAGGTGTCCATCAGACCGCGGTCGAACGGCTTGCCGGCCGCCGCGTCGTCGATCGCCTGGCGGTAGACCTGGGCGGTGCGCGCCACGTAGTAGTGGGACTTGGTACGGCCCTCGATCTTCAGCGAGTGCACGCCGATCCGCGCCAGCCGCTCGACGTGCTGCACGGCGCGGAGGTCCTTGGAATTCATGATGTAGGTGCCGTGTTCGTCCTCGAAGGCGGCCATCGGTTCGCCGGGACGGTTGCCTTCCTCGAGGAGGAATACCTGCTCGGTCGGCGCGCCGCGTCCCAGGGTCGGCTCCCGCGCCACCACGTTGCCCAGCTCGTCCTCGCGGCCCTCCACCGCCTTGTATTCCCAGCGGCAGGCATTGGTGCAGGTGCCCTGGTTGGGGTCGCGGCGGTTGATGTAGCCGGACAGCAGGCAGCGCCCGGAATAGGCCATGCACAAAGCGCCGTGGACGAACACTTCCAGCTCCATGTCCGGCACCTGCTGGCGGATTTCCTCGATCTCCTCCAGCGACAGCTCGCGGGAAAGGATCACCCGGGTCAGGCCCTGCTGCCGCCAGAACTGCACCGCGGCCCAGTTCACCGCGTTGGCCTGCACCGACAGGTGGATGGGCATCTGCGGGAAATGCTGGCGAACCAGCATGATCAGGCCGGGATCGGACATGATCAGCGCATCCGGACCCATGGCGACCACCGGCTCCAGGTCGCGCAGGAAGGTCTTCAGCTTGGCGTTGTGCGGGGCGATGTTGACCACCACGTAGAAGCGCTTGCCGAGCGCGTGGGCCTCGGCGATGCCTTCGGCCAGTTGGGCGTGGTCGAAATCGTTGTTGCGCACCCGCAGGCTGTAGCGCGGCTGCCCGGCGTAGACGGCATCGGCGCCGTAGGCGAAGGCATAGCGCATGCTTTTCAGGGTGCCGGCGGGGCACAGCAGTTCGGGGCGGAGGGCGGTGGCGGTCATGGTTCGGGCTCGCAACGACGTGGGCGCGCGACTCTAGCCGAGCGCGCGCCGGGCGATCCTGAGCCGGATCAATGTCCGCGTCATTCCAGCCAGCGTCGACCCTGCAGTTCCAGCAGCAGTTGCGCCTGTTCCGGGCCGTTGCTGCCGGCCGGGTAGGGCCGCGGGCTCTGGTAGTGCTCGCGCCAGCCGGCGAGGATCGGGTCGACCCAGCCCCAGGCGGCCTCTACCTCGTCGCGGCGCATGAACAGCGTCGAGTCGCCCTCGATCACGTCCAGCAGCAGGCGTTCGTAGGCGTCCCAGCGCCGCTTGTTGCGGCTGAGGGCCTCGGCCAGGTTGAGATCCAGCTCCACCGGTTCCAGTTGCATGCCCTTGCCCGGGGTCTTGGCCATCAGTTGCACGCTGATCCGCTCCTCCGGCTGCAACCTTATCCACAGGCGGTTGGCCGGCCCGCCGCCGCCGTCGATCAGGCTGTGCGGCACCGGCTTGAACTGGATGACGATTTCCGAGCACTTGCGCGCCATGCGCTTGCCGGTGCGCAGGTAGAACGGCACCCCGGCCCAGCGCCAGTTCTCGACCTCGGCCTGGAGCGCGACGAAGGTCTCGGTATCGCTGTCGTTGTCGACGTTCTTCTCGAAGTAGTACGCCGGCACCTCCTGGCCGCCGATCCTGCCGGCGGCGTACTGGCCGCGTACCGTCTTGTCCTGCACGTCGAGCCCGGAGATCGGCTTCAGCGCCTGCAGCACCTTGAGCTTCTCGTTGCGCACAGCCTCGGCGTCGAAACGCACCGGCGCCTCCATCGCCACCAGGCAGAGCAACTGGAGCAGATGGTTCTGCACCATGTCGCGCATCGCCCCGGCGTGGTCGTAGTAGCCGCCGCGGTTCTCCACGCCAAGGGTCTCGTTGACGCTGATCTGCACATGGTCGATGTGCGCCGCGCGCCAGACCGGCTCGAACAACGCATTGGCGAAGCGCAGGGCCATCAGGTTCTGCACGGTTTCCTTGCCCAGGTAGTGGTCGATGCGGAACACCCGCGACTCGTCGAACACCCGGCCGATGGACTGGTTGATCGCCCGCGCCGAGTCCAGCGAATGGCCCAGCGGTTTTTCCAGCACGATGCGCGCTTGCGGCCCGGCGAGGCCGGCGATGGAGAGGTTCTGCGCGATCGGCGCGAACAGGCTCGGCGAGGTCGCCAGGTAGTGCACCAGCACCCGGCCCTCGCTGCTCTTCAGGTGCCGCGCGAGACGGCCGAAGTCGGCGCTCTGCGAGGCGTCCATGGCCAGGTAGTCGAGGCGCGCGGCGAAGCCTTTCCATTGTTCGGCGGCGAACTCGCTGCGTGCCACCACCGCGCGGACGTTGCGCTCGGCGAGGGCGAGGAAGGCGGCGTTGTCCAGCGCGCTGCGGGCGAGGGCGAAGATCCGCGTATCGGCCGGCAGGCGGTCCTCCCGGTGCAGGCGATAGAGCGCCGGCAGCAGCTTGTGCAGGGCCAGGTCGCCGGTACCGCCGAAGACCAGGATGTCGCAGGACGTTGGAGTGGCTGGTGTACTCAAGGCAAGCTCCCGACGGCGTTGGCTGGGCGTGGCTGACTGTTTGTAGTATAACTACAAGGTTACTACAGAGAATCGAGCCCAGCCTGTGAACCTGCTGCAGCACATAGCCCAGTCCCGCCAACAGCTCCGCAAGTCGGAACTCAAGGTCGCCGATCACGTTCTCAACGATCCGGCGTCGGTCATGCACAGCTCCATGGCCGAACTGGCCCATGGGGTCGGGGTCAGCGAGCCGACCATCGTGCGTTTCTGCCGCGCCATCGGCTGCAGCGGCTTCCAGGACCTCAAGCTGAAGCTGGCGCAGAGCCTGGCGGCCGGCGCCAGCTTCGGCCAGTTCTCGATCCACGAGAGCGACTCGGTGGCCGACTTCAGCCTGAAGATCTTCGACACCACGCTGCACAGCCTGATGGAAGTCCGCGAGCACCTGGACACCCACGCCCTGGAGCGCGCCATCGCCGCCATCGCCCACGCCCAGCGCGTGGAGTTCTACGGCTTCGGCGCTTCCGGCGCGGTGGCCTCGGATGCCCAGCACAAGTTCTTCCGCCTGCTGCTGTCGGCGGCGGCCTACTCCGACCCGCACATGCAGGCGATGTCGGCGGTGACCCTCAAGCCCAGCGACGTGGCCATCTGCATTTCCCAGTCGGGTCGCTCGAAGGACCTGCTGATCACCGCCAACCTGGTCCGCGAGGCCGGCGCCACGCTGATCACCCTGTGCCCGAGCCAGACCCCGCTGGCCGACCTGGCCACGGTCAACCTGGCGATCGACGTGCACGAGGACACCGACATCTACACCCCGCTGACCTCGCGCATCGCCCACCTGGTGGTGATCGACGTGCTGGCGATGGGCGTGGCCATGGCCCGCGGCCCGGACCTGGTCAACCACCTCAAGAGCGTCAAGCGCAGCCTGCGCAGCCTGCGCCTGTCGCCGAAGGTGATGAAGAACCAGGAAGAGCGCGGCGAGCCGTCCTGAGGCGCCGCCGGGAAGGCATAACGCAGTCTTCACCGGCCTGCCGCCAAACCGTCACATTGCTGCGCGATGCTCGCGACTCCAGCCAGTCGGCCATGGGAGACGCGAGATGCCCCGTCATAGCGATGCCAATGCCCAGCACGTGGATTCGAAAACCCGCCGCAAGCTCGAAGACCAGCGGCGCATGCAATTCCGCCGGGCGATCGAGGACCACTGCGAAGAACTGCGCCTGCGCCAGGAACTGGCCGACTACCCCGAGCTGGTAGCCGCCGCCTACCTCAGCTCGAACCGCCAGGGCCGGCGAAGCGCCCAGCGAGCTGGCTGATCAGCGCCCGCTCCTCGCGGACGAAGGCGACGAACGCCTGGGCCACCGGGCTCAGGCGCTTGCCCTTGGCGTGCACCAGGCACCAGCTGCGATAGAGCGGCAATTCCTCCACCGGTAGTTCGCGCAGCAGGCCGTTGGCCAGTTCCTGGTGCGCCGCATGGCGCGGCAGCAGGGCCAGGCCGAGGCCGGTGATCACCCCTTCGCGCAGGGACTCCAGCGAGGCGATCTCCTGGATCTGCGAGAAGTGCGCGCGGCGTTGCTGGAAGAACTCCTCGCAAGCCTTGCGGGTGCCCGAGCCCGGTTCGCGGACCAGTAGCGGGAAGGGCTCCAGGTCCTTCAGGGCCAGCTTCGCGGCGTTGCACAGCGGATGGTCCGGCGGCGCCACGGCGATGATCGGGTTGTTCAGGAAGGGCAGGAACTCCAGGGCCATGTCCTGCGGTACCAGGGACATGATCACCAGGTCGTCGCGGTTGTCGGCCAAGCGCTTGATCACCTGGGTGCGGTTGACCACCGTCAGGCTCAGGCTGACTTCCGGATGCAGGTTCTGGAACGCCTTGAACAGGTGCGGGGTGATGTACTTGGCGCTGGACTCCACCGCCAGGCGCAACTGGCCCTGCAGCGAGCCCTTCAGATCCGAGAGCTGCATGTCCAGGCTTTCCAGGCGCTGGAACAGGTCGGTGCTGGTCTTCAGCAGGGCTTCGGCGGCATCGGTCAGGTAGAGCTTCTTGCCGACGTACTCGAACAGCGGCTGGCCGACCAGCTCTTCCAGTTGGCGGATCTGCAAGCTGACCGCCGGCTGGGTCAGGGCCATTTCCTCCGCCGCCCGGCTGTAGGAGCGGCTCTCGCATACGGCACGAAAAACCTGAAGCTGCCGTAATGTCATACGCATCAACGACTTACGCATTCCAGTCACACTCTGACCGAGATCGGTCGGGCGACTATAAAGCTTTTCTAATGGCTATCCCAATAATTATTGATTTTTGTTAATCACCCTCGCGGGGGTAGGGTAAAAGTGCGACCGGGAGCTGCCTGCCGGTCATGCAGCGACCGGAATATCCGGATCGACCGTACCAGGTTCCCAACCCCGAAGAGGGAGACCTCCGTGATCAAGAAGATCCTGATCGCCAACCGCGGCGAGATCGCCGTCCGCATCGTGCGCGCCTGCGCCGAGATGGGCATCCGCTCGGTGGCCGTCTACTCCGAGGCCGATCGCCACGCGCTGCACGTCAAGCGCGCCGACGAAGCCCACAGCATCGGCGCGGACCCGCTGGCCGGCTACCTCAACCCGCGCGCCCTGGTGAACCTGGCGGTGGAAAGCGGCTGCGACGCCCTGCACCCCGGCTATGGCTTCCTCTCGGAAAATGCCGAGCTGGCGGAAATCTGCGCCGAGCGCGGTATCAAGTTCATCGGCCCGTCGGCGCAAGTGATCCGCCGCATGGGCGACAAGACCGAAGCCCGCCGCAGCATGATCGCCGCCGGCGTGCCCTGCACCCCCGGCACCGAAGGCAACGTCGCCGATCTCGCCGAGGCCCTGCGCGAAGCCGAGCGGATCGGCTACCCGGTGATGCTCAAGGCCACCTCCGGCGGCGGCGGCCGTGGCATCCGTCGCTGCAACAGCCGCGAGGAGCTGGAACAGGCGTTCCCGCGGGTGATCTCCGAGGCGACCAAGGCCTTCGGCAGCGCCGAAGTATTCCTCGAGAAGTGCATCGTCAATCCCAAGCACATCGAGGCGCAGATCCTCGCCGATTCCTTCGGCAACACCGTGCACCTGTTCGAGCGCGACTGCTCGATCCAGCGCCGCAACCAGAAGCTCATCGAGATCGCCCCGAGCCCGCAGCTCACCCCCGAGCAGCGCGCCTACATCGGCGATCTGGCGGTGCGCGCGGCCAAGGCGGTGGGCTACGAGAACGCCGGCACCGTGGAGTTCCTGCTCGCCGACGGCGAGGTGTACTTCATGGAGATGAACACCCGGGTCCAGGTGGAGCACACCATCACCGAGGAAATCACCGGCATCGACGTGGTCCGCGAGCAGATCCGCATCGCTTCCGGGCTGGAGCTGTCGGTCAAGCAGGACGACATCGTCCATCGCGGCTACGCCCTGCAGTTCCGCATCAACGCCGAGGACCCGAAGAACAACTTCCTGCCCTCGTTCGGCAAGATCACCCGCTACTACGCCCCCGGCGGCCCCGGCGTGCGTACCGACACGGCGATCTACACCGGCTACACCATCCCGCCGTACTACGACTCGATGTGCCTGAAGCTGATCGTCTGGGCGCTGACCTGGGAAGAGGCCCTCGATCGCGGCCTGCGCGCCCTTGACGACATGCGCGTGCAAGGGGTCAAGACCACCGCGCCGTACTACCAGGAAATCCTCCGCAACCCGGAATTCCGCAGCGGCCAGTTCAACACCAGCTTCGTCGAAAGCCACCCGGAACTGACCCAGTACTCGATCAAGCGCAACCCGTCGCACCTGGCCATCGCCATCGCCACCGCCATCGCGGCCCACGCCGGCCTGTAAGGGAAGGAGCAGAACATGAGCAACACCATCCAAGCGAAGAAGACCGGCGTCACCGATACCATCCTGCGCGATGCCCACCAGTCGCTGCTGGCGACCCGCATGCGCACCGAGGACATGCTGCCGATCTGCGACAAGCTCGACCGCGTCGGCTACTGGTCGCTGGAAGTCTGGGGCGGCGCGACCTTCGACGCCTGCGTGCGCTTCCTCAAGGAAGACCCGTGGGAACGCCTGCGCAAGCTCAAGGCAGCGCTGCCCAACACCCGCCTGCAGATGCTCCTGCGCGGGCAGAACCTGCTCGGCTACCGCCACTACAGCGACGATGTGGTGCGCGCCTTCGTGGCCAAGGCGGCGGTCAACGGCATCGACGTGTTCCGCATCTTCGACGCGATGAACGACGTGCGTAACCTGCGCGTCTCCATCGAGGCGGTGAAGGCCGCCGGCAAGCACGCCCAGGGCACCATCTGCTACACCACCAGCCCGGTGCACATCATCGAGGCCTTCGTCGCCCAGGGCAAGGCGATGGCCGACATGGGCGTCGACTCCATCGCCATCAAGGACATGGCCGGCCTGCTCACCCCCTATGCCACCGGCGACCTGGTCAAGGCCCTGAAGGACGCCCTGCCGCTGGACGTGGTGGTGCATTCCCATGACACCGCCGGTGTCGCCAGCATGTGCCAGCTGAAGGCCGTGGAAAACGGCGCCGACCGTATCGACACGGCGATCTCCAGCATGGCCTGGGGCACCAGCCACCCGGGCACCGAGTCGATGGTCGCGGCGCTGCGTGGCACCCCCTACGACACCGGCCTGGACCTGGAGCTGATCCAGGAGATCGGCATGTACTTCCACGCGGTGCGCAAGAAGTACCACCAGTTCGAGAGCGAATTCACCGGCGTGGATACCCGCGTGCAGGTCAACCAGGTGCCGGGCGGGATGATTTCCAACCTGGCCAACCAGCTCAAGGAGCAGGGCGCGCTGAACCGTATGGGCGAGGTGCTCGAGGAAATCCCGCGGGTCCGCGCCGACCTCGGTTTCCCGCCGCTGGTGACGCCGACTTCGCAGATCGTCGGCACCCAGGCGTTCTTCAACGTGCTCGCCGGCGAGCGCTACAAGACCATCACCAACGAAGTGAAGCTGTACCTGCAGGGCCGTTATGGCAAGGCCCCCGGCGAGGTCAACGAGCAACTGCGGCGCCAGGCCATCGGCAGCGAGGAAGTCATCGACGTGCGCCCGGCCGACCTGATCAAGCCGGAGCTGAACAAGCTGCGCAGCGAGATCGGCAACCTGGCCAAGTCCGAGGAAGACGTACTCACCTACGCGATGTTCCCGGACATCGGGCGCAAGTTCCTCGAAGAGCGTGAGGCCGGCACCCTGAAGCCCGAGGAACTGCTGCCGATTCCCACCGGCAAGGGCGTCGCCGCCGCCGGCGCGGAAGGCACCCCGACCGAGTTCGTCATCGACGTGCACGGCGAGACCTACCGCGTCGACATCACCGGGGTCGGCGTGAAGAGCGACAACAAGCGGCACTTCTACCTGTCCATCGACGGCATGCCGGAAGAAGTGGTGTTCGAGCCGCTCAACGAATATGTCGCCGGCTCCGCCAGCGGCCGCAAGCATGCCAGCGAGCCGGGCCACGTCAGCACCACCATGCCGGGCAACATCGTCGACGTGCTGGTGAAGGAAGGCGATAGCGTCAAGGCCGGCCAGGCGGTGTTGATCACCGAGGCGATGAAGATGGAAACCGAGGTCCAGGCCGGCATCGCCGGTACGGTCAAGGCGATCCACGTGGCCAAGGGCGACCGGGTCAACCCGGGCGAGATCCTGATCGAGATTGCGGGCTGACCGCGACAGACGGTTAAAGTCCCTGGGGGAGCATGATGCTCCCCTTTTTTTATCGGCATCGGTTGCCGCGTCGGCTGGCTGTTCGCCCTGCCAGGGTGCGCCCGGCGCGCGCGCCGCCTAGAATGCCGCCTCTGCCCAACGGCGCGTCGCGCCGCAGGCGCTGACTATCGGGAAGTCCAGGTGTCGTCCTCTCCAGCTCAAACGCCCAGCCGCCGGCCCTCGCTGCTCGGCGGTTCGATGATCATCGCCGGCACCGCCGTCGGCGCCGGAATGTTCTCCCTGCCCATCGCCATGTCCGGCATCTGGTTCGGCTGGTCGGTGGCGGTGTTCCTGCTCACCTGGTTCTGCATGCTGCTGTCGGGGATGATGATCCTCGAGGCCAACCTCAACTACCCGGTGGGCTCGAGCTTCTCGACCATCACCCGCGACCTGCTCGGCCAGGGCTGGAATGTGGTCAACGGGCTGAGCATCGCCTTCGTCCTCTATATCCTCACCTATGCCTATATCTCCGGCGGCGGCTCGATCATCGGCTACACCCTGTCCAGCGGCCTCGGCGTGACCCTGCCGGAAAAGCTCGCCGGGCTGCTGTTCGCCCTGGCGGTGGCGCTGGTGGTGTGGTGGAGCACCCGCGCGGTGGACCGCATCACCACGCTGATGCTCGGCGGCATGATCATTACCTTCGGCCTCTCCATCAGCGGCCTGCTCGGGCGCATCCAGCCGGCGATCCTGTTCAACAGCGGCGAGCCGGACGCGGTCTACTGGCCCTACCTGCTGGCGACCCTGCCGTTCTGCCTGACTTCCTTCGGTTACCACGGCAACGTGCCGAGCCTGATGAAGTACTACGGCAAGGACCCGCAGCGGATCAGCCGTTCGCTGTGGATCGGCACCCTGATCGCCCTGGCCATCTACCTGCTGTGGCAGGCCAGCACCCTGGGCACCATCCCGCGCGAGCAGTTCAAGGGCATCATCGCCGGCGGCAGCAACGTCGGCACCCTGGTGGAATACCTGCACCGGATCACCGCGTCGGATTCGCTGAACGCGTTGCTCACCACCTTCTCCAACCTGGCGGTGGCCAGCTCCTTCCTCGGCGTGACCCTCGGCCTGTTCGACTACCTGGCCGACCTGTGCAGGTTCGACGACAGCCACTTCGGACGTTTCAAGACCGCGTTGCTGACCTTCGTCCCACCGACCATCGGCGGGCTGCTGTTCCCCAACGGCTTCATCTACGCCATCGGTTTCGCCGGGCTGGCCGCGGCGTTCTGGGCGGTGATCGTTCCGGCGCTGATGGCGCGGGCCTCGCGCAAGCGCTTCGGCAGCCCGCTGTTCCGCGCCTGGGGCGGCACGCCGGCGATCGTGCTGGTGCTGCTGTTCGGCGTGGCCAACGCGGTCGCGCACATCCTGGCCAGCCTGCACTGGCTGCCGGAGTACCGTTGAGCGACCGGCAGTCCCTGCCAGGGGCTAGTCGCGCAGCGCCTCCAGCGTCTGCCGCTGGCGGCCTTCGGCGTCGAAGTTGGAAGGATCGAGCCAGCGCTCGAACGCCGCCTGTCGCGCCGGCCATTCGCTGTCGAGCAGGGAGAACCAGGCGGTGTCGCGGTTGCGCTGCTTGACCACCATGTGCTGGCGGAAGGTGCCTTCGTAGGTGAAGCCCAGGCGCTCGGCGGCGCGCATCGAACGGGCGTTGCCGGCATTGCACTTCCACTCCAGGCGGCGGTAGCTGAGGCGGCCGAGGGCGAGCTCGGCGAGCAGGTAGACCGCCTCGGTAGACCCCGGTGTGCGCTGCATCGGCGCGCCGAAGGCGATATGGCCGATTTCGATGACGCCATCCTTCGGCGTGATCCGCAGGTAGCTGAGCAGGCCGACGGCGCGCTGCGTGCGCCGCTCGCGCACGGCGAAGAACAGCGGGTCGCGGCTGGTCGCCTGGCCGGCCAGCCAGGCGTCGAACGCCGTGCGCTCGGCGAACGGGCCGTAGGCCAGGTATTCCCACAGCAGCGGGTCGGCGCCAGGCCCTTGCAGGGCGTCCCACAGGTCGTCGCCGTGGCGTTGCGGATCGAGCGGTTCGAGCTTGACGAAGCGGCCGTCGAGCGGGGCGTGGGGCGGAGTGGCGACGGGGCGCCAGTTCAAGGGTTCGCGCATGGTGGGCCTCAGAGAATCCTGCGGTACTGAAGGAAACCGGACTTGTCGGCGATGCGCTCGTACAGCTTCATCGCGTCGCTGTTGCTCTCGTGGGTCAGCCAGTGCACCCGCGAACAGCCAGCGGCGCCGGCCTCGGCGTAGACATGCTCGATCAGCCGGCGCCCTATGCCCTCGCCGCGCAGGCCCTCGGCGACGAACAGGTCCTGCAGGTAGCAGTAGTCGCCGACGGTCCAGCAGGAGCGGTGGTAGATCCAGTGCACCAGGCCCACGGCGCGCTCGTCGAGCCAGGCGAGGGCGGCGTTCATCGGTTCGTCGGCGTCGAGGAAGCGCTGCCAGGTGGCGTCGCTGGTAGCGGCGGCGATCTCGGTCTTGTAGAAGCGCTGGTAGCCCTCCCACAGCGGCAGCCAGGCGGCGTGGTCGGCGGCGCCGACGGGACGAATCTGCAGGGACGTGCTCATGGCTCGGTTCCATGTCCGGGTAAAGGTGCCTCCAGACTAGGCCGGGAAATGGTCCGCTAGAAGATCCATTGCTGGTCAATTCCACAGGTCCAATCCACACTGGCGTTTTCTTCCCTCCGAGACCGCCATGGCCACCGTACTGCCCTTCGACCCCGCCGGCATCCACCTCGACCCCGCCCAGGGCCTGGCCCGCCAGCTCTACGCCGCGCTGCGCGAACGGATCCTCGACGGCCGCCTCGGCAGCCGCACGCGGATGCCCGCCAGCCGTGAGCTGGCCCAGGCCCTGAAGGTCTCGCGCAACACCGTGGTGCGGGCCTATGAACAGTTGCACGCCGAGGGCTATATCGACGGGCGCACAGGCGACGGCACCTACGTTGCCGAGTTGCAGGAAATCCCAGGCAGGGCCCCCGCCGTCGCCCCGAGCGCTCCCGCGCCGCGCGGCCCGGCGGCCCTGGCGCCGCCACCGGAAGGCGCGCCGCGAGCGTTCCGCGTCGGCGTGCCGGCCTTCGACCTGTTCCCCTTCGACACCTGGGCGCGGCTACAGGCGCGCTTCTGGCGCAACCCGCCGGCGGACTGCCTGGGCTACGGCGATCCGGCCGGCGAGGCGCGCCTGCGCGAGCTGATCGCCGCCTACCTGCGCAGCGCTCGCGGCCTGCGCTGCGAGGCGGAACAGGTGATCGTCACCCATGGCGCGCAGCAGGCCATCCGCCTGTGCGCCCAGGTGTTGCTCGAGAACGGCGATCCGGTGGCTGTGGAAAACCCCGGCTACCGCGCGGCGCGCCTGGCCTTCGCCGCGACCGGCGCGGTACCGCACGGGATCGACATCGACGCCGAGGGCCTGCGCAGCGACCGGCTCGCGGGCATCGCCGGCTGCCGCCTGGCCTATGTCACGCCGTCACACCAGTACCCCACCGGCGTCACCCTGTCGCTGGCGCGGCGCCTGGAGCTGCTGGAGTGGGCCGAGCGCGCCGACGGCTGGATCGTCGAGGACGACTACGACGGCGAGTATCGCTACAGCGGTACGCCGCTGGCGCCGCTGGCCGCGCTGGACCGACAGGGCCGGGTGCTCTACGTCGGGACCTTCTGCAAGATCGCCTTCCCGGCGTTGCGCCTGGGCTACCTGGTGGTCCCGCCGGCGCTGGTCGAGCGCTTCCGCCAGCGGCGGGCCATCGAGGTACGCCATTCGGAGGTGGGCACCCAGCGGGTCATGGCCGACTTCATCGCCGAGGGGCATTTCCAGCGCCACGTCCGCCGCATGCGCCGCGCCGCCCGCGCCCGCCGCGACGCCTTGCTGCGGGGCTGGCCAGAGGCGCCGGGTTGCCAGCCGTTGCCGGCGGTGGAGGCGGGGCTGCACCTGTGCGTGCGGGTCGACAGCCTGGCGCGCGAGCGGGCCCTGATCGCCGCGGCGGCAGCCGCCGGGGTGGAAGTCAGCGCCTTGAGCGACTACTGGATGGACGACTCCAGCGTTGCGCCAGACGACCGCGCGGGCCTGGTGCTGGGCTTCGCGGCAGTACCCGAGGCGCGTATCGACGAAGCGCTGCGGGCGTTGCGCAAGGCCTGGCGGCGGGAGGCCCTGGTTGGACCCGTCGTCGCGACTGACTAGAATGCCCCCGGATCACCCTCGCGCCCAGGAGTAGCCATGAGTGTCGCCCTTTCCGCCGCGCCCGAGCGCAAGCTCGCCGCCCCCCTGATCGCCTTCGCCCTGCTGGTGCTCGGCGGGCTGTTCCTGTTCAACGCGGTCAGCGCGCGCCAGGCCATCCTCTTCATCGTCGGCGGCGCCCTGGGCCTGACCCTCTACCACGCCGCCTTCGGCTTCACCTCCGCCTGGCGGGTATTCATCCGCGAACGGCGTGGCGCCGGGCTGCGCGCGCAGATGGTGATGCTGGCGCTGGCGGTGCTGCTGTTCTTCCCGGCGCTGGCGGCGGGCAGCCTGTTCGGCCAGCCGGTGAGCGGTTTCGTCTCGCCGGTCGGCACTTCGGTGATCGTCGGCGCCTTCATTTTCGGCATCGGCATGCAACTGGGCGGCGGCTGCGCCTCCGGCACCCTGTTCACCGTCGGCGGCGGCAACGCGCGGATGCTGGTGACCCTGCTGTTCTTCATCCTCGGCTCGCTGATCGCCACCCAGCATGTCGGCTGGTGGTTCGCCCTGCCGTCGCTGCCGCCGATCTCGCTGGTCGCCGAACTGGGCCTGGCACCGGCGCTGGTGTTGAGCCTGGCGGTGTTCATCGGCATCGCCGGGGTCACGGTACGCATGGAGAAGGCCCGCCACGGCACCCTGGAAACCCCGCCGAGCGCCGAATGGCGCGGCTGGCGGCGCTTCCTCCGCGGCCCCTGGCCGCTGGTCTGGGGCGCGCTGGCGCTGGCGCTGCTCAACTTCCTCACCCTGTACCTCGCCGGACGCCCCTGGGGCATCACGTCGGCCTTCGCCCTGTGGGGCGCGAAGATCGCCCAGGGCGTGGGCCTGGACGTCGGCGCCTGGGCCTTCTGGCAGACGCCGGCGAACGCCAAGGCGCTGGCCGCGCCGCTGTGGGAAGACATCACCAGCGTGATGGACATCGGCATCGTCCTCGGCGCGCTGCTCGCCGCCGGCCTGGCCGGACGCTTCGCGCCGAACCTGGACATCCCGCGCCGTTCGCTGGCGGCGGCGGTGATCGGCGGGCTGCTGCTCGGCTACGGCGCGCGCCTGGCCTATGGCTGCAACATCGGCGCGTATTTCAGCGGGATCGCTTCCGGCAGCCTGCATGGCTGGTTGTGGTTGGTGGCGGCGTTTGCCGGCAACAGCGTCGGGGTACGGGTATTGAGGCCTTATTTCTTCCCGGAGGAGCGGCGGGAGCAAGGGTTGACGGGGTGTTGAGAGGGGATATGCCTTCGTAGGACGTATGACGCGGACGTTATCCACAGGTGAGCGCAGCCACACAACACCTCGGCAACGGGGAAGATCTGCGGGCCGTCCTGAGCGGTGAAAAAAAGAAGGGACACCGCAGGTCGCCGTGTCCCTCAGAGTGTAGAGAGGGAAAGTTGGTATCCCTCTCGACCGGTGAGCGTGGCGCCGCGGCTGGGCCGGGGCGCCGGGTATAAAAGAAGGGATGAAGGGTATCCATCCCTAAAGGTCGAGGGGGTAGTACTCCCCCTCTACCGGTGAGCCTTCTTCGATCGGCTGCGCTGCGGCCCGGCTGCGTCGACAGCCGGACCTGGGCGCGCTCGATCTCGTATCGGATCAGGCGCGCAGCGGAATCAGGCGCGGCGCGATCATGTTTTCCGGCAGCAGGATGTCGGCCAGGGTGGCTTCGTCCAGCAGCTTTTCCTCGCGTACCAGTTCCAGTACGCCGCGGCCGCTCTCCAGGGCGGTCTTGGCGATCCGCGTGGAGTTCTCGTAGCCGATGTACGGGTTCAGCGCGGTGACCAGGCCGATGCTGTGCTCGACCAGTTCGTGGCAGCGCTCGACGTTGGCGGTGATGCCGGTGATGCAGTGCTCGCGGAGCATGTCCATGGCGCGTTGCAGCAGGCGGATCGAGTCGAAGATCTTGTAGGCGATCAGCGGCTCCATCACGTTCAGTTGCAACTGGCCGCCTTCGGCCGCCAGGGTCAGGGCGAGGTCGTTGCCGATCACTTCGAAGGCGACCTGGTTGACCGCTTCCGGGATCACCGGGTTGACCTTGCCCGGCATGATCGAACTGCCCGGCTGGCGCGGCGGCAGGTTGATCTCGTTGATGCCGGTGCGCGGGCCGCTGGAGAGCAGGCGCAGGTCGTTGCAGATCTTCGACAGCTTGACCGCGGTGCGCTTGAGCATGCCGGAGAACAGCACGAAGGCGCCCATGTCGGAGGTGGCTTCGATCAGGTCGGCGGCCGGTTTCAGCGGCTGCCCGCTGATGGCGGCCAGGCGCTCGACGGCGAGCTTCTGGTAGCCGGGGTCGGCGTTGATGCCGGTGCCGATGGCGGTGCCGCCGAGGTTCACTTCGGTGAGCAGCTCCGGCGCCAGGCGACGCAGGCGATCGAGGTCTTCGCCGAGGGTGGTGGCGAAAGCGTGGAATTCCTGGCCGAGGGTCATCGGCACGGCGTCCTGCAATTGGGTGCGGCCCATCTTCAGTACGCCGGCGAATTCGACGCCCTTGGCGGCGAAGGCCTGGATCAGGCTGTCGAGGCTGGCCAGCAGGGTGTCGTGGCCGAGCAGCAGGCCCAGGCGGATGGCGGTCGGGTAGGCGTCGTTGGTCGACTGCGCCATGTTCACATCGTTGTTCGGGTGCAGGTACTTGTACTCACCCTTGGTATGGCCCATGGCTTCCAGCGCGATGTTCGCGATCACTTCGTTCGCGTTCATGTTGGTGGAGGTACCGGCGCCGCCCTGGATCATGTCCACCACGAACTGCTCGTGGAAATCGCCGCGGATCAGGCGGGCGCAGGCCTCGCTGATGGCGGCGTGCTTGTCTTCCGGGAGATGGCCGAGCTGACGGTTGGCGTCGGCGGCGGCCTGCTTGACCATGGCCAGGGCAACGACCAGCTTCGGGTAGTGCGACAGCGGCACCCCGGAGAGGCGGAAGTTGTTCACGGCGCGCAGGGTCTGGATGCCGTAGTAGGCGTCAGCGGGCACTTCGAGGGTGCCGAGCAGGTCTTTCTCGATACGGGAAGATGCAACGGGGGACATGACGGGATTTGTCTCAGAGGGACACGGCCAGCGCCGCGATGCCCACTAGACTAAGGATGTGACGATTTCGTGGCCAATGCTGTTAAACGCTGCCTCATGCACAAACGGCATAATGTTGGATGTGACGCTGGTATGATGGCGGACGTGTCGTCGCATTACCGGAGCCTTTCCCGTCGTGAACCTCGAACTGAAGTGGCTGGAGGATTTCATCGCCCTGGCCGGCACCCGCAGCTTTTCCCAGGCGGCGGAGAAGCGCTTCGTCACCCAGCCGGCCTTCAGCCGGCGCATCCGCAGCCTGGAGGACGCCCTCGGCCTGACCCTGGTGAATCGCCAGCGCACGCCGGTGGAACTGACCGAGGCCGGGCAGCTGTTCCTGGTCACCGCGCGCAGCGTGGTCGAGCAGCTCGGCCAGGTGGTGCGCCACCTGCACCACCTGGAAGGCGGGCAGGGCGAGGTGCTGCAGTTCGCCGCCGCCCACTCGCTGGCGCTGGGCTTCTTCCCGCAGTGGATCGCGCGGCTGCGCAACGAGGGGCTGAACATCGCCAGCCGGCTGATCGCCACCAACGTCGGCGAGGCGGTGCATTCCCTGCGCGAGGGTAGCTGCGACCTGATGCTGGCGTTCTACGACCCTGACGCCGCGTTGCAGATGGACCCGGAGATCTTCCCCTCGCTGCACCTGGGGCGCACCGAGATGCTGCCGGTCTGCGCGGTGAACGCCGAGGGCCTGCCGCTGTTCGACCTGGAGAACGGCCAGAGCGTGCCGCTGCTCGCCTACAGCGCCAGCGCCTTCCTCGGTCGCGGGGTCAACCTGCTGCTGCGCCAGCGCAACCTGCGCTACACCACGGTCTACGAGACGGCGATGGCCGACAGCCTGAAGAGCATGGCGCTGCAAGGCATGGGCGTGGCCTGGGTGCCACGGCTGAGCGTGGTCAACGAACTGGAGCGCGGCGAACTGGCGATCTGTGGCGGGCCGCAATGGTTCGTGCCGCAGGAAATCCGCCTGTACCGCTGCGCGCTGGTGCGCAAGGCGGCGATCCGCCTGCTCTGGCGCAAGCTGGAAGGCGGGCTGGGCAGCGTCGAGTAGACAGGCAAGGGCGGCGCCGGGACGCCGCCCCGCAGGTCACATCTCAAGGACGATGCGCCCCTCGATCTGCCCGGCGCGCATCTGGTCGAGGATCTGGTTGATGTCGTCCAGCTTGCCCGGATGGATGGTCGCCTTGACCAGGCCTTCGCCGGCGAAGTCGAGGGCTTCCTGCAGGTCCGCGCGGGTGCCGACGATGGAGCCGGCGATGTGCAGGCCCTTGAGCACCACGTCGAAGATCGGCGTCGGGAAGTCACCCGGCGGCAGGCCGACCAGGGCAATGGTGCCGCCGCGGCGGGCCATGCCGATGGCCTGGCCGAAGGCGCTGTTGGATACCGCTGTGACCAGCACCCCGTGGGCGCCGCCGATGTCGCGCTGGAGCGCCTCCACCGGGTCTTCCTGCCGGGCGTTGACCGTCAGGCTGGCACCGAGCTTGCGCGCCAGTTCCAGCTTGGCGTCGTCGATGTCGATGGCGGCGACGTGCAGGCCCATGGCCCTGGCGTACTGCACGGCGACGTGGCCGAGGCCGCCGATGCCGGAGATCGCCACCCACTGGCCGGGGCGCGCGTTGGTCTGCTTGAGCCCCTTGTAGACGGTGACGCCGGCGCAGAGGATCGGCGCGATTTCAGCGAATTCGACGTTTTTCGGCAGAATTCCGACGTAGTTCGGGTCGGCCAATACGTATTCGGCATAGCCGCCGTTCACCGAGTAGCCGGTGTTCTGCTGGCTCTCGCAGAGGGTCTCCCAGCCGGTCAGGCAGTGCTCGCAGCAGCCGCAGGCGGTGTACAGCCAGGGGATGCCGACCCGGTCGCCTTCCTTCACCCGGGTCACTCCGCTGCCCACCGCGGCGACGTAGCCGACGCCTTCGTGACCGGGAATGAACGGCAACGGCGGCTTCACCGGCCAGTCGCCCTCGGCGGCGTGCAGGTCGGTGTGGCAGACGCCGGAGGCTTCGATCTTCACCAGTACCTGCCCGGGGCCGGGCAGCGGAACCTTGACTTCCTCGATCCGCAGCGGCGCGCCGTAGGCGTGCACGACCGCGGCTTTCATGGTCTGTGGCAGGGTCATGGTCATCTCCTTGGACGGGGCTGAGCGCCTGTCGCGGTGCCTTTGACGGGCACCGCGACAGGCTGCGGAACCGGCGCGGCCGCCGCTCCCTCGGAGCGCGCCGCGACAACCAGTCTGGCCGCTCGTGGCAGGCGCGCATTGAGTTGCGGCAAGTTTCCCGCCATGGCGCGAAAAAACGGGACGGACGGTAGCCCCCGGCGCGCGCCCGGCCTGCCTTTGCGGTATACTGCGCCGCCTTCGAACCGGCACTGCCCGCCGGCTCGGCCCAGTACAAGCCACGCCCCTCGACGAAGCGTGGCTTGTTGGTTTCTGACGCGCCGGACGGCGCATTTGAGAGAGGCACGACGATGAGCGCACTGGTTGGCGTGATCATGGGTTCCAAATCGGACTGGAGCACCCTCAGTCACACCGCGGACATGCTGGACAAGCTGGGCATCCCCTACGAAGTGAAGGTGGTTTCCGCCCACCGCACCCCGGACCTGCTCTTCCAGTACGCCGAGGAAGCCGAAGGCCGCGGCCTCGAAGTGATCATCGCCGGCGCTGGCGGCGCCGCCCACCTGCCGGGCATGTGCGCGGCCAAGACCCACCTGCCGGTACTCGGCGTGCCGGTACAGTCGTCGATGCTGTCGGGTGTCGACTCGCTGCTCTCCATCGTGCAGATGCCCGCCGGCGTACCGGTCGCCACCCTGGCCATCGGCAAGGCCGGCGCGGTCAACGCGGCGCTGCTCTCGGCGAGCATCCTCGGCGCCAAGCACCCGCAGTACCACGAGGCGCTGAAGCAGTTCCGCGCCAACCAGACCGAAACCGTGCTGGACAATCCCGACCCGCGCGATGCGTGAGACAGGCTCTGAGAAGGTAAGGCTCGAACCATGAAAATCGGTGTCATCGGTGGCGGCCAGCTGGGCCGCATGCTGGCCCTGGCGGGAACCCCGCTGGGCATGAACTTCGCTTTCCTCGACCCGGCGCCGGACGCCTGCGCGGCCTCCCTGGGCGAGCACATCCGCGCCGACTACGGCGACCAGGAGCACCTGCGGCAACTGGCCGACGAGGTCGACCTGGTGACCTTCGAGTTCGAGAGCGTGCCGGCGGAAACCGTGGCCTTCCTCTCCCAGTTCGTGCCGGTCTACCCGAACGCCGAGTCGCTGCGCATCGCCCGCGACCGCTGGTTCGAGAAGTCGATGTTCAAGGACCTCGGCATTCCCACCCCGGACTTCGCTGACGTCCAGTCCCAGGCTGACCTCGATGCCGCCGCGGCCGCCATCGGCCTGCCGGCGGTGCTCAAGACCCGCACCCTGGGCTACGACGGCAAGGGCCAGAAGGTCCTGCGCCAGCCGGCCGACGTGCAGGGCGCGTTCGCCGAACTGGGCAGCGTGCCGTGCATCCTCGAGGGCTTCGTGCCGTTCACCGGGGAAGTCTCACTGGTGGCGGTGCGTGCCCGCGATGGCGAGACGCGTTTCTACCCGCTGGTGCACAACACCCACGACAGCGGCATCCTCAAGCTCTCCGTGGCCAGCAGCGGGCATCCGTTGCAGGCGCTGGCCGAGGACTACGTCGGCCGCGTGCTGGCCCGGCTCGACTACGTCGGCGTGCTGGCCTTCGAGTTCTTCGAGGTGGACGGCGGCCTGAAGGCCAACGAGATCGCCCCGCGCGTGCACAACTCCGGGCACTGGACCATCGAAGGCGCCGAGTGCAGCCAGTTCGAGAACCACCTGCGCGCCGTCGCCGGCCTGCCGCTGGGCTCGACCGCCAAGGTCGGCGAGAGCGCGATGCTCAATTTCATCGGCGCGGTGCCCCCGGTGGATCAGGTGGTCGCCGTCGCCGATTGCCACCTGCATCACTACGGCAAGGCCTTCAAGAACGGCCGCAAGGTCGGCCACGCCACCCTGCGCTGTGCCGACCGGGCGACGCTGCAGGCGCGCATCGCCGAGGTCGAGGCGCTGATCGAGGCGTGAGCGATTGCCGTCCGCCCATCCTTGGGTTGGCGGGCGGCACTGAACCCAAGGCTTTTCTACACTGTCCCATGGCAGGCGCAATACATGCGCATACACCCGTAAGGAGGGACTGTCATGGGATTAATCGGAACCATCATCGTCGGACTGATCGTTGGTCTCGTTGCACGCTTTCTGAAGCCAGGTGACGACAGCATGGGCTGGATCATGACCATCCTGCTCGGCATCGGCGGTTCGCTGCTGGCCACCTACGGCGGCCAGGCGATCGGCTTCTACCAGGCCGGCCAGGCGGCCGGTTTCATCGGCGCGGTGGTCGGCGCCGTCGTACTGCTGGTCATTTACGGCCTGATCAAGAAGAATTGATGGCTCTGGCCGGCCCCCGCGGGGGCCGGCGTTTCCTCACTTCGCCGGTATTCCCGCCATCATGCGCCGCTTCCCGTTCGCCCGCCTGTTGCTGCTCGCCCTGTTGTCCTCACCCCTGGCCCACGCCGAACTGCCCGAGACCGACTGGCTGGAACTGATGCCGCCGGCCGACCGCAAGGCGCTGGAAGAAATGCCCGACATCATTCACGACACCCCGGAGGCCGCCGGCACCTTCACCAGCAAGGGTGGCCTGAAGCAGTCGGACCGAAAGATGCCGGCGGTGATGTATTCGGCCAAGACCGTCGCCAGCCTGGATGGCAAGGCGATCCGCCTCGGCGGCTACCCGGTGCCGCTGGAGAACGACGCCAAGGGCCGCGTCACCGAATTCTTCCTGGTGCCCTATCCGGGCGCCTGCATCCACGTGCCGCCGCCGCCGCCGAACCAGATCGTCCTGGTGCGTTATCCACAGGGGCTGAAGCTGGCCGATATCTACACCCCGCTGTGGGTCAGCGGCACGCTGAAGATCGAGCAGGTGAGCAATGACCTGGCCGATGCCGCCTACGCCATCGACAAGGCGCAGGTGAAGGTAGTGGAGGAAGCGGACCTGTAGGGCCGCACCTGCGCAACGGCCCATGGCGGACGACGCGAGCCGCCCCGTCCGCTCGCCGTCCCGCTCAGGGTCGTTTCAGCGGCTCGCTCCAGATCTGCACGCCAAAGCTTTCGCTGCGCCCGGGGGCGACCACCATGAGGTCGTCCCAGACCCGCCCCGTCTCGATGCAGAGCATCTGCTGCCAGGCGTCGTCGGCGAACTGCGAAAGACGCCGGGACTTGTCCACCCAGGGGTTCCAGACCACCGCCGAACGCGAGTCGAGGGCGTGCAGGTGGATGCTGCGTTCCCAGCGCGGGTCCTTGATCAGCAGGTCGCGTTCGAGACCGAGGTAGATGCGGTCCAGTTCGCCCTTGACCCGTACCGCGCCGTGCTGAGTGCGTTCTTCCCAGTTCTCCAGGGTCTCGATGTAGCGCGCGCCTTCCAGGCCCTCGATGGCGATCTCGCGGCTGTCGCTGACCGCGAAGTAGGTGTGCAGTGCCTGGCTGAGCACCAGCGGCTTGCTGCCGAGGTTCTCGCTGGTGAGTCGCAGGGTCAGGCGCTCGCCGAAGCGGAACAGCATGCGCAGCGCCGCCGGGTGCGGCCAGCCGGGGAGGCCATCGGGGGCGTCGAGGCGGAAGCTGACGCAGAGGTCGCCGTCCTCCTCGGCGATGTCGTCGATTTCCCAGTCGACCGCCCGAACCAGCCCGTGGGCGGGCGCCTTCAGGCCATCTTCCACCTGGCCGCGGACTTCCTGCGGGTTGCGCTCCAGCGGACCGAACCACGGCCAGCACACCGGCACCCCGCCGCGTACCGACTGCCCGCGCCGGTAGCCGGCCTCGTCGCTGAGCCAGACCAGCGGCGGCTGTTCGTGGGGCTGGTAGCTGAGCAGTTGCGCGCCCTGCTGGGCGATCAGCGCCTCGCCATGGGCGGTGTGGATGCGCCAGCAGGCCAGGTCGTCGACCTGTACCTGTTCGACGCGGTTGATCGGGCTATCGGTGCTCATGGCGGTCTCCGGGAGGCGAATGGATGGCAGCAGTATCACCGATCCATTTTATCGCCGGCAGTTCCCCCGGATAGCGCCAACGAAGACGCGGCCCGTAGGCCGCGTCGGTTGTTGCCGGTGGTTCAGGCCGCGCGGAACAGGTTGTGCGGGTCGATGACGAATTTCTTCGGCACCCCGGCGTCGAACTCGCCGTAGCCTTTCGGCGCATCGTCGAGGGTGATGACTTCCACCCCGACGATGTCGGCGATCTTGATCCGGTCCCACATGATCGCCTGCATCAGCTGGCGGTTGTACTTCATCACCGGGGTCTGGCCGGTATGGAAGCTGTGCGACTTGGCCCAGCCCAGGCCGAAGCGGATGCTCAGGGCGCCGTGCTTGGCGGCCGCGTCCACCGCGCCCGGGTCTTCGGTGACGTACAGGCCGGGGATGCCGATCTTGCCGGCGACCCGGGTGATGCCCATCAGCGAGTTGAGCACGGTGGCCGGGGCTTCCTGCTGCGAGCCCGAATGGCCGTGGCCGCGCGCCTCGAAACCGACCGCGTCGACCGCGCAGTCGACCTCCGGCTCGCCCAACAGAGCGGCGATCTGTTCGTGCAGCGGGGTGTCCTTGGACAGGTCGGCGATCTCGAAGCCCTGTTTCTTGGCATGGGCCAGGCGGGTCGGGTTGACGTCGCCGACGATCACCACCGCCGCGCCGAGCAGGCGTGCCGAGGCCGCCGCGGCCAGGCCGACCGGACCGGCGCCGGCGATGTAGACCGTGCTGCCCGGGCCGACGCCGGCGGTGACCGCGCCGTGGTAGCCGGTGGGGAGGATGTCCGAAAGGCAGGTCAGGTCGCGGATCTTCTCCATCGCCGCTTCGCGGTTGGGCAGTTTCAGCAGGTTGAAGTCGGCGTAGGGCACCAGCACGTATTCGGCCTGGCCGCCGACCCAGCCACCCATGTCGACGTAGCCGTAGGCGCCGCCGGCCCGCGCCGGATTGACCGTCAGGCAGACGCCGGTGTGCTGTTCCTTGCAGGTACGGCAATGGCCGCAAGCGACGTTGAACGGTACCGAGACCAGGTCGCCGATCTTCATGGTTTCCACGCCACGCCCGATCTCCACTACCTCGCCGGTGATCTCGTGGCCCAGCACCAGGCCTTCCGGCGCGGTGGTGCGGCCGCGCACCATGTGCTGGTCGGAGCCGCAGATGTTGGTGGAGACCACCCGCAGGATCACCCCGTGGTCGATCTGCCGGCCCTGCGGGTCCTGCATCTTCGGATAGGGAATGTTCTGCACCTCGACCTTGCCCGGGCCGAGATAGACCACACCACGATTGCCAGACATACGCGTTTCCTCTTTGTCGTTGTGGGTACAAATGCGCGGCGTCCACGGCCGCGCGGCTTTGCACTGGAAAGTCGTCTGTTGCGCGACAGGGCCGGAGAATGCTGGCAGCCGGCGGGCTGTCGGTGTTGCTCGGGACGCGAGGCCGTGGGAAGCGCCCCTCTCCCTGGCACTCTTCCTTCAGCGAGGGTTGGGGAGAGAAGGCGCGCTTACAGCACCACGGTCCGATTGGCGTTGAGGAATACCCTCCGCTCGATGTGGTAGCCCACCGCCCGCGCCAGGGTCAGGCACTCGATGTCGCGGCCCTTGGCGATCAGGTCCTCGGGGTAGTGGGCGTGGTCGACCGTCTCGACGCCCTGGGCGATGATCGGCCCTTCGTCGAGGTCGTTGTTGATGTAGTGGGCGGTAGCGCCGACCAGCTTCACGCCCTTCTGGTAGGCCTGGTGGTACGGCTTGGCGCCCTTGAAGCCGGGCAGCAGGGAGTGATGGATGTTGATCGCCCAGCCGTCCAGGCGTCGGCACAGTTCCGGCGACAGCACCTGCATGTAGCGAGCGAGGATCACCAGCTCGGCGCCACTCTCTTCGAGCACCTGCCAGACCCTGGCTTCCTGGGCCGGCTTGTCGTTCGGGTCGAGCGGGAAGTGGTGGTAGGGAATGCCGTGCCAGCGCGCCAGCGGCTCCAGGTCCGGGTGATTGGAAATCACCGCCACCACGTCCATCGGCAACTGGCCGATGCGCTGGCGGTAGAGCAGGTCGTTCAGGCAGTGGTCGGCCTTGGAAACCATGATCGCCACCTGGCTGCGGTAGCCCGGCGCGGTCAGCTCGGTACGCATGCCGAACGGTGCCACCCGTTCGGCCAGTCCGGCGCGGAAGGAGGCTTCGTCGAAGCCGTCGCCGGCGCGGAACTCCACGCGGATGAAGAAGCGTTGCGCCAGGCGGTCGTCGAACGAATGGTGCTCGGTGACGTAGCAGCGCTGCTCGAAGAGGTAGCGCGTCACCACGTCGACGGTGCCCAGCAGGCTGGGACTGTCGGCGGTGAGGATCCAGGTGTCGGGGGTACGGCTCATCGCGAGGCTCCGGGTCCGGTATCCCCTCTCGGGGAGAGGGGAAGGCTGCTCATGCCGCTACCTGCAGGCCGTATTCGGCGCTGGCGTCCTGCAACCAGAGCCAGAAGTAGTCGGCGAAGCTGCGGCGCACGACCAGCTCCCAGGTGTCCTCGCCGGTATGGCGGATCACGCATTGCGACTTGGCGAAGATGCTGCCGACCGCCTTGCCCACCGGGAAGTTGCTCGGATGCACGTCGTAGCTGGTGGATTTCATCAGCAGTTCGCGGACGTTCGCTCCGCTCAGTTCGAGCAGCGTCTGCCCGCCGCTGACGTTGACCACCGCGTAGTGCAGCTCCTCGCCCAGGGCCTGGCGCAGGCGCTGTTCGACGGCATATTCCTCGCCGCCGGGGACGATCAGCAACCATTCGTCCGGGGCCAGCCATTGCAGCGAGGTCTCGCCGCTGGCGACCAGGGTCAGGGCCACCGGCAGTTCCAGGCCGAGGGCCTGGTGCACGGCGGCGGCGAAGGCCGGGTCGGCGGCATCGCCGCGCAGCACCAGGTGGCCGAGCAGCTTCTTCTCGCGCAGCACGATACCGGCCTTCGCGGCGGTCTTGCCGGCGAGCTTGTGCAGCTCGGCATGGTGCAGAGGCGATTCGGCGTGGACGCCGGGTTCGGGGCGTTGCTGGTAGACGTTTGCCTTGCTCATTCGTTTTCACCTTGGGGCGCCGCGCGCCCTGGTAGCCTGTCTGCCTTCTCCCTTCGGGAAGAGGGCCGGGGAGAGGAGCGCATCCCTCTCCGGTCAATCCACGTTCTGCCGCTCCCCTTTGGGGTCGTAGAACACCGAGGAGCAGATCTCCGCCTCGATGAAGCGGCCGTCCGCCAGCGGCGCGTAGACCTTCTGGCCCATGCGCTTGAGGCCGCCTTTCACCACCGCCAGGGCGAAGCCGTGGCCGAGGCTGGCGCTCATGTAGCTGGAGGTGACGTGGCCGACCATCTTCATCGGGATCGCCTGCTGGGTGTCGAACACCAGTTGCGCGCCTTCGGGCAGTACCTCCTGCGGGTTGCTCGGCCTGAGTCCGACCAGTTGCTTGCGATCCTCGCGCAGGCAGTCGGCGCGGTTCATGCCGCGCCAGCCGATCCAGGAGAACGGCTTGCTGCGGCCCACCGCCCAGCCCATGTTGAGATCGTCCGGGGTGACCGAGGCATCGGTGTCCTGGCCGACGATGATGAAGCCCTTCTCGGCGCGCAGGACGTGCATGGTCTCGGTGCCGTAGGGTGTCAGGCCGTACTTCGCACCGTGCTCGGCGAGCGCTTCGAGCACGCCCATGGCGTAGTCGGCCTGGACGTTCACCTCGTAGCTCAGCTCGCCGGTGAAGGAGATGCGGAACACCCGCGCCGGCACCCCGGCGACCTTGCCTTCCTTCCAGGTCATGAAGGGGAAGGCGTCCTTGTCCAGGTCGATGTCGGTGACTTCGGCGAGCAGCTTGCGGCTGTTCGGGCCGGACAGGGTGAGGGTCGCGTAGTGGTCGGTGACCGAGGTGAAGTACACCTTCAGCTCCGGCCATTCGGTCTGGTGGTACAGCTCCAGCCACTCCAGTACGCGGGCGGCGCCGCCGGTGGTGGTGGTCATGACGAAGTGGTTGTCGGCCAGGCAGGCGGTCACGCCGTCGTCGAAGACCATCCCGTCTTCCTTGCACATCAGGCCGTAGCGCGCCTTGCCGACGTCGAGCTTGGTCCAGGCGTTGGTGTAGACCCGGTTGAGGAACTCCCGCGCGTCCGGGCCCTGGATGTCGATCTTGCCCAGGGTCGAGGCGTCGAGCAGGCCGACCGCCTCGCGCACCGCGCGGCATTCGCGGGCCACGGCGGCGTGCATGTCCTCGCCGCGGCGCGGGAAGTACCACGGCCGCTTCCACTGGCCGACGTCTTCGAACTCGGCGCCGTTCTTCACGTGCCAGGCGTGCAGGGCGGTGAAGCGCACCGGTTCGAACAGGTGCCCGCAGTGGCGGCCGGCGACGGCGCCGAAGGTCACCGGGGTGTAGTTCGGACGGAACATGGTGGTGCCGGTGTCGGCGATGCTCTTGCCCTGGGCCCGCGCGGCGATCGCCAGGCCGTTGATGTTGCCCAGCTTGCCCTGGTCGGTGCCGAAGCCCAGCGCGGTGTAGCGCTTGACGTGCTCGATGGACTCGAAGCCCTCGCGGCAGGCCAGTTCGATGGCGGCGGCGGTGACGTCGTTCTGCGGATCGACGAACTGCTTCGGTGCGCGTGCCGTGGGCTTCTCGTGGGGCACCTGGAACAGCGCGACGGACGCTTCCTCGCGGCGCGGCTGGACCTTCGGCAGGCTGCCGGCGGCGGTCTTGTAGCCGGCGTCGAGGGCGGCGCGGCTCCCGGCCTGGTAGCCGTCGGCGAGCACCTCGGCGAGCCCGAACACGCCGTTCACGGCGCCGGCGCAGATGCGTTTCTGCAGGCCTTCGCCGGGGACGAAGGCGAGGATTTCCTCGCGCCATTCCGGCTTGCCGCCCAGGTGCGAGGCCAGGTGCACGACCGGGCTGTAGCCGCCGGAGCTGGCGATCAGGTCGCAGTCCAGCCATTCGCCGCCGCTGGCGCGCATGGCCTGCAAGTCGATCCGGGCGACCTTGGCGCCGCTGACCCGCTTGCCGCCGCGAGCCTCGATCACCGAACTGCCGGTGATCACCCGCATACCGCGTTGGCGTGCTTCCTCGACCCACTCGCCGCGCGGATTGGCCCTGGCGTCGGCGATGGCCACCACTTGCAGGCCGGCTTCCTGCCAGTCGAGGGCGACGCGGTAGGCGTAGTCGTTGTTGGTGGCCAGCACCAGTTTCTTGCCCGGTGCCACGCCGTAGCGCCGTACATAGGTGGAAACCGCGCCGGCGAGCATGTTGCCGGGCAGGTCGTTGTTGCCGTAGACCAGCGGCCGCTCATGGGCGCCGGCGGCCAGTACCACGCGCTTGGCGCGTACGCGGTGCACGCGCTGGCGGACCTGGCCGAGCGGGGCGACCTCGCCGAGGTGGTCGGTGCGCCGTTCGTGGATGGTGAGGAAGTTGTGGTCGTGGTAGCCGTTGACCGTGGAGCGCGGTAGCAGGATGACTTCCGGCAGGCCTTGCAGCTCGGCCACGGCGTCCGCGACCCACTCGGCGGCGGGCTTGCCGTCGAGGGTCTCGCGGGTGTCCAGCAGGCTGCCGCCGAACTCTTCCTGCTCGTCGGCGAGAATCACCCGCGCGCCGCTGCGAGCGGCGGCGAGGGCGGCGGCCAGGCCGGCCGGGCCGGCGCCGACCACCAGCACGTCGCAGTGGTGGTTCATCCAGTCGTAGCTGTCCGGATCGACCTCGGTCGGCGCGCGGCCCAGGCCGGCGGCCTTGCGGATGTACTTCTCGTAGGTCATCCACATCGACTGCGGGTACATGAAGGTCTTGTAGTAGAAACCGGGCGGCATCAGCTTGCCGCCGACCTTGCCGAAGATTCCCATCAGGTCGTTCTGCACATTCGGCCAGCCGTTGGTGCTGGTGGCCACCAGGCCGCCGTAGAGCGCCTGCTGGGTGGCGCGCACGTTGGGGATCTGGGTGGCTTCGCGGGAGCCGATCTGCAGGATCGCGTTGGGCTCCTCGGCGCCGGCGGCGACGATGCCGCGCGCCCGCGAGTACTTGAAGCTGCGGCCGACGATGTCGACGCCGTTGGCCAGCAGCGCGGCGGCCAGGGTGTCGCCGGCATAGCCCTGGTAGTGCTGGCCGTTGAAGCTGAAGGTCAGCGGGCGGTTGCGGTCGATGCGGCCGCCGCTGGACAGGCGATTGATCTGGCTCATGCCGGTTCCCCTTGTACGGCGGGTTTCTTCTCACCGTCGGCGACGACGCTGGGCTGCTCGCCGATCAGGTAGGTCTCGAGGATTTCGTAGGTCACCGTATGGCGGGTGACGTTGAAGTACTTGCGGCAGCCGGCGGCGTGCACCCACAGCTCGTGATGGAGGCCGCGCGGGTTGTCGCGGAAGAACATGTAGTCGCCCCATTCCTCGTCGCTGCAGGCGTTCGGGTCGAGCGGGCGCGGGATGTGGGCCTGACCCTTGGCGTGGAATTCCTCTTCGGAACGCAGTTCGCCGCAGTGGGGGCAGAAGATATTCAGCATTTTGTAGCCTCCGGAAACTGTTCTTGCCGGTTGACCGGCACCCTCTCCCTGAAGGGCGAGGGGCAGCGGATTTCGCCCTTCGGGCGGCTTTTGTCAGTGCGCCACTGCCGCCGCGCCGTGCTCGTCGATCAGCGCACCGCTGTGGAAGCGTTCGATGGAGAAGGGCGCGGCCAGCGGATGCGGTTCGCCCTTGGCCAGGGTGGCGGCGAAGACGTTTCCGGAGCCGGGAGTGGCCTTGAAGCCGCCGGTGCCCCAGCCGCAGTTGAAGAACAGGTTCTGCACCGGAGTCTTGCCGATGATCGGGCAGGCGTCCGGGGTGGTGTCGACGATGCCGCCCCACTGGCGGTTCATGCGTACCCGCGAGAGCACCGGGAACATCTCGACGATGGCTTGCAGGGTGTGCTCGATCACCGGGTACGAGCCGCGCTGGCCGTAGCCGTTGTAGCCGTCGATGCCGGCGCCGATGACCAGGTCGCCTTTGTCCGACTGGCTGATGTAGCCATGCACGGCGTTGGACATGATCACGCTGTCGATGATCGGCTTCAGCGGCTCGGAGACCAGCGCCTGCAACGGGTGCGACTCCAGCGGCAGGCGGAAGCCGGCGAGCCTGGCCATGTGCCCGGAGTTGCCGGCGGTGACCACCCCGACACGACGCGCGCCGATGAAGCCGCGGTTGGTCTCGACGCCGATCACCGCGCCGTCCTGCTTGCGGAAGCCGGTGACTTCGGTCTGCTGGATCAGGTCCACGCCGAGGGCATCGGCGGCGCGGGCGAAGCCCCAGGCCACCGCATCATGGCGGGCGACGCCGCCGCGACGCTGGATGGTCGCGCCCATGATCGGGTAGCGGGTGTTCTTGCTGCAGTCCAGGTAGGGAATCTCCTCCGCCACCTGCTGCGCGTTCAACAATTCGCCGTCGACGCCGTTGAGGCGGTTGGCGCTGACCCGGCGCTCGCCGTCGCGCATGTCCTGGAGGGTGTGGCAGAGGTTGTAGACCCCGCGCTGGGAGAACATCACGTTGTAGTTGAGGTCCTGGGACAGGCCCTCCCACAGCTTCATCGCGTGTTCGTAGAGCAGCGCGGACTCGTCCCACAGGTAGTTGGAGCGCACGATGGTGGTGTTGCGCGCGGTGTTGCCGCCGCCCAGCCAACCTTTCTCGACTACCGCCACGTTGCTGATGCCGTGTTCCTTGGCCAGGTAGTAGGCGGTGGCCAGGCCGTGCCCGCCGCCGCCGACGATGACCACGTCGTAGACCGGCTTCGGCGTGGGCGTGCGCCACATGCGTTGCCAGTTCTCGTGATGGCTCAGTGAATGCTTTAACAGGCCGAAGCCGGAGTAGCGTTGCATGTGGATGCTCCTGAACTGTTGCTCCCTCTCCCGCGGAGAGGGTTGGGCCGGGGCGCGTCGGGCTCCCCGACCGTCTTCGGGGGGCTCAGCGATAGACCGGGAAGTCCGCGCAGAGACCGGCGACCTGGGTGGCGACCTTGGCTTCCACGTCGGCATCGCCGAGGTGGTCGAGGATGTCGCAGATCCAGCCGGCCAGTTCGCGGCTCTGCGCTTCCTGCAGCCCGCGGGTGGTGATGGCCGGGGTGCCGATGCGGATGCCGGAGGTGACGAACGGGCTCTGCGGATCGTTCGGCACGGCGTTCTTGTTCACCGTGATGCCGACCCGGCCGAGGGCGGCGTCGGCTTCCTTGCCGGTCAGGCCCTGGCGCACCAGGCTGATCAGCATCAGGTGGTTGTCGGTGCCGCCGGAAACCACGTCGTAGCCGCGCCCGATGAACACCTCGGCCATCGCCTTGGCGTTGCGGATCACCTGCGCCTGGTAGTCCTTGAAGCCCGGCTCCAGCGCTTCCTTGAAGCACACCGCCTTGGCCGCGATCACGTGCATCAGCGGGCCGCCCTGGGCGCCGGGGAATACCGCGGAGTTGAGCTTCTTCTCGATCTCCTCGTTGGCGCGCGCCAGGATCAGGCCGCCGCGCGGGCCGCGCAGGGTCTTGTGGGTGGTGGTGGTGACCACGTCGGCGAAGGGGATCGGGTTCGGGTAGAGGCCGGCAGCGACCAGCCCGGCAACGTGGGCCATGTCGACGAACAGCAGCGCGCCGACCTTGTCGGCGATGGCGCGGAAGCGCGGGAAGTCGAGGGTCTTGGAGTAGGCGGAGAAGCCGGCGACGATCATCTTCGGCTTATGCTCCACGGCCAGGCGCTCGACTTCGTCGTAGTCGATCAGCCCGGTAGCGGTGTCCAGGCCGTACTGCACGGCGTTGTACAGCTTGCCGGAGGAGGACACCTTGGCGCCATGGGTGAGATGGCCGCCATGGGCCAGGCTCATGCCGAGGATGGTGTCGCCGGCGTTGAGCAGCGCCAGGTACACCGCGGCGTTGGCCGAGGAACCGGAATGCGGCTGGACGTTGGCGTAGTCGGCGCCGAACAGCTGCCTGGCGCGGTCGATGGCCAACTGCTCGACCTTGTCGACGTGTTCGCAGCCGCCGTAGTAGCGCTTGCCCGGATAGCCCTCGGCATATTTGTTGGTCAGGCCGCTGCCCTGCGCCTGCATGACCCGCTTGCTGGTGTAGTTCTCCGAGGCAATCAGTTCGAGATGGTCTTCCTGGCGGGCCTCTTCGGCGTCCATCGCGGCGAGCAGTTCGTCGTCGTAGCCGCGGATCTGGTCATGCTTGCTGAACATCGCTGGGTCTCCCTGCGGCGCCGGAACCGCGCCGGAATGGCTGCAACGGGACACGCGGTCCCTTTGCCAGCGATGGTATGACCGGCCCTGCCGGCCCAGATGCCTATGCACGCCACGGGGAGGTGCGTTTGCGACATGGCGGTGGGATTCGGCAACCGATGCGGAACGCCCCGGGCTGGCGCTAAACTGCGTGCTCTTCGTCTTGCGAGAACACCATGAAACGCCCGCTGATCTTCCTTTCCGCCGTGCTGCTCGGCGCATCCCTGCAAGGGTGCGGGGGCGGCGATGAAAAGCAGGCCGCCGCGCCTGCGCTGCCGGCCGATTCCTGCACCGGCCATGAACTCGAAGTGGCCTTGCCGCCGGCCGGCAAGCCACTGTTCGGCTACGACTTCCTCTCCCGCCAGTGCGGCTACAACGATGCCACCGTGGTCTTCGGCGCCGCCGACGGCAGCAAGCGCCTGGAGATCGTCCTCACCGACACCGGCCTGCCGGCGCCGCCGACCGAGGGCGACGCGGTGGCCTATCGGGCGGCGCAGGACAAGCTGCGCGAGATGACCCAGACCAACCTGACCCTGCTCCACAAGACCCGCGAGACCGCCCTGAAGAACGGCACCGCCGAGCGCTTCGGCGGCGAGGACTACCTGCCGCTGATCGATACCACGCGAATGGGCGACCCGTTGGGGGTGATGGTCCCGGCCAAGGGCGAGGAGGGCGTCTCGACCCTCAGCGGAGTGATCAAGAACCGCTACGTACTGACCCTCAGCACCCGCGACATGCCCAATGGCGGCAGCGCCACGGCGATGCGCCAGGTGCTGGTGCCGTTCGTCGAGCAGATGAAGCTGACCAAGCTACCCTGACAGACTGTGCCGGCACCTACCCGTACCGGCGCGACCGCACGGAGCCCCACGAGGGCTCGGCAACCGTTCCATCCGAGGCCCACATGACCGATAACACCCAACAGTTCGCCAGCGACAACTATTCCGGTATCTGCCCCGAAGCCTGGGCGGCGATGGCCGAAGCCAACCGCGGCCACGAGCGCGCCTATGGCGACGACCAGTGGACCGCGCGCGCTTCGGACTACTTCCGCCAGTTGTTCGAGACCGATTGCGAAGTGTTCTTCGCCTTCAACGGCACCGCCGCCAACTCCCTGGCCCTGGCCGCGCTGTGCCAGAGCTACCACAGCGTGATCTGCTCGGAGACCGCCCACGTCGAGACCGACGAGTGCGGCGCGCCGGAGTTCTTCTCCAACGGCTCCAAGCTGCTGCTGGCGCAGACCGAGGTCGGCAAGCTGACCCCGGCGTCGATCCGCGACATCGCTCTCAAGCGCCAGGATATCCACTATCCGAAGCCGCGCGTGGTGACTCTCACCCAGGCCACCGAGGTCGGTACGGTGTACCGCCCGGACGAGTTGAAGGCGATCAGCGCCACCTGCAAGGAACTCGGCCTGCACCTGCACATGGACGGCGCGCGCTTCTCCAACGCCTGCGCCTTCCTCGGCTGCTCGCCGGCGGAGCTGAGCTGGAAGGCCGGGGTCGACGTGCTCTGCTTCGGCGGCACCAAGAACGGCATGGCGGTGGGCGAGGCGATCCTGTTCTTCAACCGCGACCTGGCCGAGGACTTCGACTACCGCTGCAAGCAGGCCGGCCAACTGGCCTCGAAGATGCGCTTCCTCGCCGCGCCCTGGGTCGGCGTACTGCAGGACGATGCCTGGCTGCGCTACGCCGATCACGCCAACCGCTGCGCGCGGCTGTTGGCCGAACTGGTGGCCGACGTTCCCGGCGTCAGCCTGATGTTCCCGGTAGAAGCCAACGGCGTCTTCCTGCAGCTTTCCGAGCCGGCGATCGAAGCCTTGCGCGCGCGCGGCTGGCGCTTCTACACCTTCATCGGTGAAGGTGGCGCGCGTTTCATGTGTTCCTGGGATACCGATATCGAGCGGGTCCGCGAACTGGCGCGGGACATCCGCCTGGTGATGGGCGCCTGAGTCCGCTCTCGGCCGCCTCCATGAACCGGGGCGGCCGCTCTTTCCTCATATCCTGTGGATAACTCTGTGGGCTAACTGTTCGGGAGCTATGCAAAAGTGCCCCCGGCAACACCCTCCCTATCTCCGCCGGGGGTGTTGAAAGCCTTTATCCACGCGGTTCCACTCCCATGCCAGGAGAACCTGGCCAATCCACAAACACTGTGGAGTCGAATGTGAATAACGTGTTCGCAGTCGCTTCCGCGCGGCGCCCTGCCGGGCTCTTCGGAGGTTGGTCGGTTTTTGAGCGAAAACAGCCGTTTGTGAAAGGACGATGAAGGTTCAGGTGAAAAGCGCTGACGAAACGGTGACGGGCATTGTCCCTGCGGGACCCAGACAGGCCTGTGGATAGAAAAGCAAGGAGCGAAGTGGGGGCAAATGCCGCAAACCCCCTGCGCGGACGTAACGGCTTGAGGAAAAAGACAAAATTCTCCCGCTCCGATGGCGCTGGAACAGCGGTTGCGGCCGCCGCCGGGAATTTCCCCCAATTCCTGTTGAGGTCAGTGTGCAGAGCCTGTTTATAGAATGCTGGGAGCCAGAGGGCCCGCGCCTTCCAGGCTATTGGTCAAGAATTGAGCGGATTTTTTGTCAACAGGCTGCCGGCTTGCTTTAGGGGGGCATGTGCACAAACGCAGGGTTGCTCACAAAAGGCCTGGAAAGCCTTGTGGACAACCTGTATGGATAGTTCTGTAAGCCTTATAAGGTAAGGCCTGCATGGAGTTGGTCAATAAATGGTCAGGCCGGGCGGGAAGGGATGAAGAGCCAGAATAGGCCAGGTTTTTTCTTCATCCTGTGAATATTTTTCTGGTTTTCCCCAAGGGAAGTGTAAAGCCCTGTGGAAAAATTGTTCGCTCACGCTTGGGGCGGCCGGACGGCGGGGTCTCTGGCGGATTGATCGTTAAATGAGCAGGAGACTGCGCCTAGCGCGAGCGGAGGAGAAGCGCGATTCACCCGGAGGGTAGCCGGATGTGCTGGCGGAGCCCATGCGCCAGGGCGAGTGGACATCGTCGGTATAGCGATCGTTGACCCGCGGGGTATCAGGGGATCTCATGGACCACACGGTCTGTGGATAAGTCTGTGATCAACCTACCCTCGAAAGGCCTCTCCAGAGATCGGCAAGGGCTTTGTTCCTGGAGCCTGAAACCAACTTGAAGTTGTCGTTTTTACCTTTAACTTCAAATGCTTACAATCGATCGTCGAGAACGCCAAGGTGGCGAGAAGACACCTGTATGGAATTCCAGTCCGAATGTGGACAACCTTGGCGCCCTGGTGTTTTCAAGTATGAGAAGGACAGAGCTGCGCGATGGCTCTGGTGGTTGGCCGGAGCCTTGATTACCCTTGGCTTTTGCCAGGAAAGTGGGATGGATCATGGATGATCGGATGTCAGACAAGCCGCTCGGCCGCTTGTTGCTCGAAGGCCTCGGCGAGATCGCCTGGATCGCCGTGCTGGTGGCCCTTGGCGTCCTCCTGCCGTTGCCGCTGGTAGCGCTGGGTTGGGCGCTGCTGCTGGGCGCCGAGTGGGCCATGGATCGTTGGCGCGGCAAGGTGCCGTATCGCCTGCAACAGGCGCTGTTCTTCTGGGTTCTGGGTGGCGGCATCGCCCTGGGCCAGGCACTGCCGGGCTTCTGGCTGGGACTGGGCGGTGGCTTGCTGGCGGTGATCGGCGGCGTGCTGCTGCAGATCCGTTTCGAGCGTGGCCTGCGCCTGGAGCGCCAGGCTCCGCAGGCGCTGGACGTACCGCTGCCGGCGGGAGGTAGCGCCTGGGGCGGCGAAGCGCCCGAGCGAACCCCCGAGGGCGAGGCGATCCGCCTGTTCGACGGCGGCGAGATCGCCATGGGCGGCCCGCTGGTATGCCACTACCTGATGCCCGACGGTTGCTTCATCCCCGACTGCAATCCTTCGGCACGCTTTTCCAGCGATGGCCGCCACTTCGTTTCGCCGATACCGAGCCGAGGCGCGTGGGGCCTGGCGATCTTCGACCGGCAGGAGCGGTTGCTTTACCGCTGTGCCGTGGACAACTTCTGGGAGCTGGACAGCGTCACCGAGCGCGAGGTGATCGGCCGGCACAGCCCGCTGACGTCCAACGCACCGCAGCGCCTCGAGCTGCAGGCGCTCAAGGCCGGCAGCGAGGCCGAGGCCTTCGTTGCCATCGGTGACCTCTGGCTGCCCGAAAGCGAATGGCAGCGCTGGAGCGGGGATCTGCGCGCGCAACCGCTACCGTCCCCGCTTGGCGGGCCCGCGCTGGAAATCCGCCCCTGGCTGCCGGCCAGCCTGCTGGCCCTGGACGATCCTTTCGCGCCGCTGCGCGCCAACCGCGGCGAGCTGTGGATAAACGGCGAGGCCAGCGGCCTCTACCTGTCGCGGGAAGCGCCGCCATTGGCTTGGAACGATGACGGCCGGGCGCTGGCGCTGCAGGCAGCAGGCGAGCCCCTGGGGCAGGATACCTACTGGCTTTGGCGAGAGGACGGCGGCCTGCGTGCGCTGGGCGCGCCGTGGTCGGCGTTGCCCGCCGAGCCCCATGCCGGTGGACCCGAACTGCTCGGGCTGGAGGATGGCTGGCTGCGTTTCGGCCTGGACCTGGCGCAACCCTGCCTGACCTACGAACGCTACGGCACGCTGGGTTCGTACAGCCATTCCAGCCTCTACCTTCTGCACGCTCGCGATGCGGACGACCGGCCGCGCTGGCGCGAGGCCGACATGCCGCGCCTGGACCTGTTGCTGCCCCTGGATGGCGCGGCCGGCAGGCCGGGATGCCTGTTGCAGAGCGCACCGCTGGCCGATGGCAGCCGGGCCGTCTGGGAGTGGTTGCGCGACGATCAGGAGGCGGAGCGCGGCGCCTATGCCTTGCGCCTGGGCGACTGGCGCCTGGATGGCGAGTGGACGCTCGACCACCGCGTGTCCGATTGCGGTCGCTACCTGGCCCTGGTGGCCTTCGCCGAGGCGCCGACCCTGCCGCAGCGCCTGGCCATACTCGATAGCCGGGAGCGGCGTCTGGAGTGGCTCGCCGAGCCGCTGGCCGATCTACACCTGCAAGGTTTCATCGATGGCCATGTGCATCTGCTCCACCTGCTCGGCCGCAACGCCTACCAGCCGCCGGGCGGGCCGGGCGAAGGCGACCCCGGCCTGTTGCGCCGCTTCGACGAAGGCTTGCCCGAGCCCGGCGCCTGGCACGCATTCGGCCGCTTCCACGACGACTGGCGGCATTACTACGAGCAGGCGCGGGTGGCGTTCGATGGCACGGCCTGGCGGCTGTGCCCCGCGTCGCGCTGGCTGGACGCACCGCCGCGGCCCTGGAGCGACGGCAACTTCGTCTTGCCGTCGGTGGGCGCGAAGGACGCCGCCTGGGGCTTCGGTTTCCACTACGAGGGCATGCACCGCGACGAGGACGTGCGCGCCGGGTTCAGCCGCGATGGCTACCTGCTGACCGCGTCGGGCATCGGCTTGGGCAACCTGGCGGCGCCAATGATCTGGTCGGCGGACGGTCGCTACCTGGCGCTGACCCGGCACGTCCAGCGCTACGAGGAAAGCGAGCTGGAGCGGGACCAGTGGCGCCTGCTGCTGCTCGACGTGCAAGAGCGGACGTTGCGTCGCTACCGCGACGACCTCGGCGAGTACCCGTGCTTCGACAGCTTCGACGACGACCTGTGCTTCCGCTGCGCGGGGACGGGGCGCTACGTGCTGGCCCTGGACTCGCTGCTGAAGGCTCCCGCCGAGTCGCTACAGGCCTGCGCCGGACGCTGGCTGCCGGCCGAGGAACTGCCGCGGCGGCGCTACTGGGAGCGCCTGGCGTTTCCCTCGCGCCCTCAGTAGTCGATGACCACGTCGCCCTTGGGCACGCTGCAGCAGGAGAGGATGTAGCCTTCGGCGACATCCTCGTCGGTGATCCCGCCGTTGTGCTCCATCTCCACCTCGCCGGCGGTCTTCATTACCTTGCAGGTGCCGCAGATGCCCATCCCGCAGGCCTTCGGAATGTGCAGGCCGAGCTTGGCGGCGGCGGCGTGCACGGTTTCCCCGGGGCTGACGCGGATGCTCTTGCCGGTGGCGGTGAATTCCACCTGGTGCTGGTCGGCGACCGGTACCTCCGGCGCCTCGGCGGCTTCCGCGGCCAGTTCCCTGACGTCGGCGCGGACCTCCGGCGGAGTCGGCCCGAAGGCTTCCTCGTGGTAGCGGCTCATGTCGTAGCCGTGGCCCTGCAGCAGGTGCTTCACCGCGCTCATATAGGGCGTCGGGCCGCAGCAGAAGATTTCCCGCTCGAGGAAGTCCGGGGCGATCAGTTCCAGCATGCGCAGGTTCAGGTAGCCACGGTAGCCGGCCCAGGCCTCGCCGAGGCCGTGGCGCTCGCAGATGATGTGCAGGCTGAAGTTGTCGATCCGCGAGGCCATGTGCTCCAGCTCGCGGTGGTAGATGATGTCCTTCGGCGAACGGGCGCTGTGGACGAAGACCATGTCGACGTTGGCGTTGGTGTCGAAGAACCAGCGCGCCATGGACATCACCGGGGTGATGCCGACCCCGCCGGAGAGGAACAGCACCTTGTCGGCCGGGAAGTCGATGGCGTTGAACAGGCCGACCGGACCGTGCACCGGTAGCTCCTGGCCTTCCTTGAGGTTGTCGTGCAGCCAGTTGGAAACCCGCCCGCCCGGCACCCGCTTGATGGTGATGGAGAAGCTGTAGGGCACCGAGGGCGAGCTGGAGATGGTGTAGGAGCGCATCACCGGCTCGCCGTCGATCTCCAGCTCCAGGGTGACGAACTGGCCCGGCTTGAAGAAGAACAGGATCGGCTGGTCGGCCATGAAGCAGAAGGTGCGCACGTCCCAGGTTTCCTGGATGACCTTGACGCAGCGCACGAGGTGCCGGCCGTTGGCCCAGGTCTGGGTGGTGACCGGATTGAGGAAGTTGCTCGACATGATGATCTCTCCGCGCGCACGGGGCCGAACGATGATGGCCTGATGGGGCGGATTGTGCGCATCGCCGTGGCCGCTCATTTACCTGCCAGCGACATTTACATGCTTATCGCGACCTGCCTGCTGGGGCGCGGCCCGGAGCGTCGGAAACGGATGCGGTCATGTCGCCCATGGATAAGGTCGGCGACGGGCGCGGGCCCACACTCCAGACCAGCCGAGACGAGGGTTTGCATGAACCCCGGGAGGGTAGAGCCCGGACGTGTAGAGCGACTGACCTTCATTCCCGCCACGGCGGGGCCCGTCCATCGGCAGGGCGGGATTCCGGACGCCGCGCCGGGATGAGGAAGGCTGTGAACGCCACCTTGCGTAGCAACCGTATCAGCCACTTTTTCCGCCGCCACCCGCGCGGGGGCGGCATGAGGAGTTACCGATGGACGTCACTTCCACCCTGAGTCTCGGCGATCCCCTGGAACCGGCCCGCAAGGCCACCGCCGACATGCTGCGCAGCCGCGACCACAGCTTCTCGCTGCCGCAGCCCTTCTACTGCGACCAGCGCCTGTTCGAGATCGACATGCAGGAGATCTTCCACAAGGAATGGCTGATCGCCGGCATGACCTGCGAGATTCCCGCCAAGGGCAATTTCCTCACCCTGCAGATCGGCAAGAACCCGGTCCTGGTGATCCGTGGCGCCGAAGGCCAGGTGCATGCCTTCCACAATGTCTGCCGGCACCGCGGCTCGCGCCTGTGCGTGAGCGAGAAGGGCAAGGTGGCCAAGCTGGTCTGCCCCTACCACCAGTGGACCTACGAGCTGGATGGCCGCCTGCTGTTCGCCGGCACCGAGATGGGCGCCGACTTCGACATGAAGGAGTACGGCCTGAAGCCGATCCAGGTGAAGACCGCCGGCGGCTACATCTTCATCAGTCTGGCGGAGAACCCGCCGGCCATCGACGACTTCCTGGCGACGCTCGAGCACTACATGGAGCCGTACGACATGGAGAACGCCAAGGTGGCGGTGCAGACCACCATCCGCGAAGCCGCCAACTGGAAGCTGGTGATCGAGAACAACCGCGAGTGCTACCACTGCAACGGCTCCCACCCGGAACTGCTGAAGACCCTGCTGGAGTGGGACGACGTCACCGACCCGCGCGCCAGCCAGGCGTTCAAGGACCAGGTGGCGGCCTGCACCAGCGCCTGGGAGGCCGAGAAGATCCCGTACGCCCACGCCAGCTTCGGCCTGCGCAATCGCATCGTGCGCATGCCGCTGCTGGACGGCACCGTGTCGATGACCATGGACGGCAAGCAGGGCAGCAAGAAGCTCATGGGCCGGATCAAGAACCCCGACCTCGGCTCGATGCGCATCCTGCACCTGCCGCACTCCTGGAACCACTGCATGGGCGACCACCTGATCGTCTTCACCGTGTGGCCGATCAGCGCCCAGGAAACCCTGGTCACCACCAAATGGCTGGTACACAAGGACGCGGTGGAAGGCGTCGACTACGACGTGGCGCGCCTGCGCGAGGTATGGGACGCGACCAACGACCAGGATCGCCGGCTGGCCGAGGAGAACCAGCGCGGGATCAACTCCGACGCCTACCAGCCTGGTCCATACTCGAAGACCTACGAGTTCGGCGTGATCAATTTCCTCGACTGGTACAGCGAGCGCATGCTGAACAACCTCGGCGAGGAGTCCGCCCACGTGCGCAAGGTGGCCGGCAGCTGAGCCGGACGAGGCGCCCCCTGGCGGGGCGCCGCTGCGGAGGAAAGGTCATGGACAACCTGCTGTTCTACGTCAGTTCCGCTTTCGTCAGCCTGCTGCTGGCCTGGAACCTGTTCGCCTGCTGGCGCCGCCAGCGGCCGCCGGAGAAGTCCCGGCCCTGAGCCCGCGCGCTCGCCACGCCTCGCCTCGCCTCCCGCTTCCGCCCCCTGACAGCCTCCCGGCAAAAGGACTAAGGTGGGAGGACTCAACCTGAACGGGCCGCTCAAGGGCGGCCTCTGGAGGCAAGCGTGGAAAACAATCCCCTGTGGGCCGAACTGGGCAAGCACTGGAAACTGGTGGCCCTGCGCGGCGTGGCGGCGCTGGTGTTCGGCGTCCTGACCCTGCTCTCGCCGGCCCTGGCGCTGACCGTGCTGGTGCTGTTCTGGGGCGCCTACGCGCTGGTGGACGGGGCGTTCGCCCTGATCGCCGCGTTCAACATGCGCAGCGACGGACAGTTCAACTGGCCGCTGGCGCTGGTCGGGGTGATCGGCGTGGCGGCCGGCCTGGTTGCGTTCTTCTGGCCGCAACTGACCGCCATCGGCCTGCTCCTGATCATCGCCGGCTGGGCGCTGGCGATGGGCATCTTCCAGATCGTCGCGGCGATCCGCCTGCGCAAGTCGATCCAGAACGAGTGGTGGATGATCCTCTCTGGCGCCATCTCGGTGCTGTTCGGCGTGCTGATGATCGCCAACCCCGGCGCCGGGGCGCTGGCGGTGGTCTGGGTGATCGGCGCCTACGCGGTGTTCTTCGGCGTGCTGCTGGTCATGCTCGCGCTGCGCCTGCGCAAGACTTCGACCCTGAAGGCCTGAGGCGGTGGCGGCGAAGCCGGCGGAGGAAACGCGCTGGTGCCTGTGGCGCCAGGACGACAACGGCAATGCCTTCGTCATGCGCCGCGACCTGACGCGCGACGAGGCCTGCGCGCTGGTCAAGGACTACCAGGCGCGCGGGCATCGGCAGCTGTATTGGGCGAGTCCGCAGGCGCGCGACTAGCCGGATGCCCCGGCGATCCGCTCGACCAGCGCCTCCAGGCGCTGCTCCACCGCCCGCAGGCGCGGCGACTCGCCGTCGTTCGCGCCGAGCTGGCGGGCGCAGAGGTTGAGCGCGGAGAGCACCACCAGCTCGTTGCTGGTGACGTAGGGAAACTTGCGCTTGTTGGCGTCCACTTCCGCCTGCAGCAACGCGGCGGCGTCCGCGAGGGCCCGCTCCTCGCCGGCCGGCACGCGGATCGAATAGTCCCGGCCGAGGATCGACAGGACCTGGACGCCGTCGCGGCTCATGCGCTAACCGGTTGCTGCGCGCTGAGGCGCTCGACCAGGGCTTCCAGGCGGGCCTGGGTGCCGCTCTGCTTTTCTTCCTGCTCGAGCATGGAGAGTTGCAGGGTTTCGTTTTCCTCGGTGGCCTGGCGCAGCTGCTGCTGAAGCTGGTCGTGGCTGTCGCGCAGGGCCTGGTTCTGTTGCAGTAGCTCGGCTACCAGGGTTTCCAGGCGTTCCAGGGTGTTCTCCAGCATGATCTCGTCCCAGTCGTTCAAAGGGCGCGCAGGATAAAGAAAAGCGCCTGCCGAAGCCAGGTCCGTGGTCGGTTGCCAGGCTTCGGCACCCGGCTTCACCAGTGAAAGCTGCCGCCCAGCGAGTAGTGCCCGGGGTCGGCGACGAAGGGATCGCGATCGGTGGCCGGCGGGCAGTTGCGCCGCTTCAGGCAGTCATCGGCGCGCTCGGCGTAGCTGCGTTCGTCGCCGCTGACGCGGACGTCCGGAAGGATGCCGGAGAAGGAGGGATAGCCCTGGGCGCAGCCGACCAGGAACAGGAACGGCAGGAAAGGGAAGAGGCGTCGGCTCATGGGGATACTCCGATCATTGAGGTTGCTCGACGATGCGGCGGATGGTGCCGCCGCAGATGTCGGTGAAGCAGCGGTCGTAGTCGGAACTGCAGTTGAAGTTGCCGGAGCCGCCGAAGCTGTTGTAGCCGAACGAGGAGGAATAGCCTGGCGCCAGGCATTCCTTGCGCGCCTGCTTCTTGCTCTTGCCCTGGCTGCAATAGTGGTAGCTGCGCCGTTCCGCTTCGCGCAGGCGGTTTTCGTTCTGCCATTCCAGGCGCGCGAGGCTTTCGCACTGGCTCTGTTGCGTGCGGCACTGGGCGACGCAGGTGCGTCCCGCCTCGCTTGGCGGCATCACGTACTGGTAGCGGACGGAGGGGCCGCAGCCCGAGATCAGGGCGAGCGCGAGCGCAACGCCCGAGAGGTTCAGGTGTCTGTTCATGGTTTCTGGTTGGGAAAGGGTGGAGCGGGGATCAGTCGTCCGCGACGTATTCCAGGATGTCGCCCGGCTGGCAGTCCAGGAAGGCGCAGATCTTCTCCAGGGTGTCGAGGCGGATGCCCTTGACCTTGCCGTTCTTCAGCAGGGACAGGTTCTGTTCGGTGATACCGATGGCTTCCGCCAGCTCCTTGGAGCGGACCTTGTTCTTCGCCAGGATGACGTCTAGTCGGATGATGATCATGGGGTCGTCATATGAAGGCTCTTACTTCTTCGTCCAGTTTCCTGGCTTCGCTCATCATCAGGCCGAACGAGCAGAGAAAGATCGCCTTGAGGAACTCGTAGGCCGCTTCGGAAGTGAGTCCTATCGAAACGCTCAGGACACGCTCGCCGTCGGGCAGGTCGAGAGATAGTACAAGACCTTGCAGCGTATTGATAAATGGCTGGAGCAAGAGTGCCAGGAAGGACAGCAGGCCGATGTGCACCAGGGTCCTGGCGTTGCGCTGCGACCAGCGTTCGCCCTTGGCCAGGCGGCGGAAGAACAGGCCGGTGAGCGCCAGGCCGAACGCGGAAAGCAGGGTCGGCAGGTAGTCCAGCAGCATCAGCAGCGCCCGGCTGCTCCAGGACAGGACGAAGCCGTCGCTGGCCAGGCGCGGCATTTCATCGCTCCAGGCCTGCAGGTAGCCCTGCTCGCTGAGGCCGGAGAACCAGAGGTGGGTGTTCGCTCCGAGTTCGATGCAGGCCATGCCCCAGGCCAGGATGGCGCAGAGCATGCCGAGCAGATAGAGCTTGTGGTTGCTGAGATGCGTGGACAGCGCCATGCCGGGTTCCCCTGTGTGTTTCGCGTCTGGATGGCGAAACTAGGGAATAAATTATCGTAATACAATAATTTATCGTCACCACGTCATAACTTGTGATCTGGCGCACAGTGCGTTCTGACCCGCTTCAGCGGATCACGCCTTCCTCGCGCAAGAGCTTGAAGATGGCTTCGGCGCCGGCTTCCGCCGAAAGATCCTTGAGTACCTGCCCGGTACCGCCGGAGGCCTTGGCGGTGGCGGCTTTCATTCGCTCGGCGCCGGTCTTCGCCTTGATTACCTTGAGCCGCTTCGGGCGCGGCCGGGCCGGTTGCAGGCTGTCTTCGGCGAGCAGTGGGTCGTCGACCACCTCCACCTCATGGGCCTCGATCTCGCCACGCCTAGCCGGGCCGAAGGCGCTCTGCCGGGCCACCGGCGCGGCATTGTCGACGCTGGCGACGAACGGCAGGCGTACCCGCAGTCGGCGTCGCTGGCCGCGAGGCAGAGCCTGGAGGACCTGGGCGCTGCCGTCTTCGACCTTCTCGACCTCGGCCAGGCCGACCACCAGTGGCCAGCCCAGGCGCTCGGCGAGGAGGAAGGGCAGCATCCCGGAGCCTTCCCCGGTTTCCGCCTGGCTGCCGGTGAGCACCAGTTGCGCGCGGGAGTCGCGCAGGTGCTCGGCCAGTGCGGGCAGGGCGTCGGCGCCGGCCGGCTGTTCCAGCACGGACAAGCGTTCCAGGCCCATGCCGAGATAGCCGCGCAGCGCCTCGGCGTGCGGGTCGCCGGCGTGCAGCACTTGCAGGCGCGGGCCGCTCAGGCGCAGGCCGAGTTCCACCGCGCGGGCGTCCTGTTCGGCGCGGCGCGGGCGTCCGGAGGCGGGGTGGGCGCCGATGGAGACCAGCGCGACGATGTTCAGCTCAGTCATGGTTCGATACCGATGAAAGGTACGTGGAAGCGGGTTCAGGCCGCATCGCGGGCGGCGCCGTTGCGATGTGCCTCGGCCAGGCGGATCAGCGCGCGGAGGATTTCCGTCGAGTCGCCGATCACCGAGAGATCGGCGCGCTTGATCATGTCGCAGCCGGCGTCGCGGTTCACCGCCACCACCTTGTCGCAGGCGCCTATGCCCTGCAGGTGCTGGATCGCCCCGGAGATGCCCACCGCCAGGTAGACCCGCGCGGTGACCCAGGTACCGGTGGCGCCGACCTGACGGTTGCGCGGCATGTGCCCGTCGTCCACCGCCACCCGCGAGGCGCCCTCGGTGGCGCCGAGGGCGGCGGCGGCCTGGTGGAACAGCGTCCAGTCCTGCACGCCGTTGCCGCCGGAGAGAATGAATTCGGCCTCGGCCATGGGGATCCGCGCCGGGTCCACGGCCACCGGGCCGAGGTCCTCGATGCGTGGCAGGTTGCGCGCCACCTGCGCGGCCATGTGCAGCTCGCGAGCCTCATGGCGGGTTTCGCTGACCGGCTCGGCGCATTCCGCCGCGGCCAGCAGCAGGCGCGGCAGGGCGCGCTGGATGTCCTCGCGGCCGGCGCCGGCGCGGCCGATGCAGCGGCCGTCCTCGACCTGCCAGACGCGTCCGGCCGGCCGTTCGCCGAGCGCAGCGGCCAGGCGCCGGCCCAGTTCGCCGCCGCCGTTGCGACTGTCCGGGAACAGCCAGTGGCGCGGGGCGAGCTGGTTCTCCAGGTTGCGCAGGGCGAGTATTCGCTGCTCGGGCGCGTAGCCGTCGTACTCGCCGCCGGCGAGGTGCAGCAGGCGGTCGACGCCGGCGCTGTCGAAGGCGCTTTCCTTGTGTTCGCCGAACACCACGGCGAGCACCGCGCCGTCGTTGCCGGCGAGCTTGCGGGCCAGTCCGAGGAGGTCCTTGTCGTGGCTGGAGAGACGGCCGCCGACCATGTCCGGGACCACCGCGACGAGGAATGCCGGTTGCTCGACCACATGCAGTGGCAACTGCGCTTCCTGCGCTACGCTGGCGCGGCGCGCGCCGCTGCCCTGCTGGCCGCCGGAGCGATCGATGCGGCGGATGCCGTTGGGGCCGACGAAGCCGACGGCGTGCGGGTTCTTGCGGACCAAGCCGTGGGGGCCCATCCAGCGCACCTCGCCGCCTTGGGCGGAGTGCATGGCCGCATGCAGCGGATGCAGGCGGTTGCGGGCGATCCATTCGGCGCGTGGATCGCGACGGACGATGTCGTTCATGCGGAATGCTTCCTGTGGCTGCGGCTACCCGGTCCCGCGGCCCCCTCCCTGGAGGGAGAGGCCGCTATCCGTGCTGCCCCGGTCAGCAGCGGATTCGATGTGAAGCTCGACACTCTCATCAATGCACCTCCGCCACGGCTTCACGCCGCACCGGCTTTTTTGCCGGCGCTTCCGCCTGCTCTATCAGCGCTTCCGCCACCAGCTCGGCGATGTCCTTGATCTCCGGCCGCGGTGCCACCACGCCTTCGAGCATCGCGGTGCACTGCGGGCAGCCGACGGCCACCAGCTCGGCGCCGGTCTCGCGGATGTCGGCCATGCGCATGTCGGGAATCCGTTGCTTGCCGGGGATGTCGGTGATCGGCGCGCCGCCACCGCCGCCGCAACAGCGCGAGCGGAAGCCGGAGCGTTGCATTTCCTTGACCTCGATGCCGAGTGCGCGCAGCACGTTGCGCGGCGCCTCGTACTCGCCGTTGTAGCGGCCCAGGTAGCAGGGGTCGTGGTAGGTGACGCTGCCGGCCTTGCTGCGGCCCGGTTGCAGCGTGCCGGCGCGCAGCAGTTCGTCAATGAAGGTGCTGTGGTGCAGTACCTGGTAGTCGCCGCCGAGGGCGCCGTATTCGTTCTTCAGCACATGGAAGCTGTGCGGGTCGCAGCTGACGATGCGGGTGAAGCGGTATTTCGCCAGGGTCGCGATATTGCGCCTGGCCAGGTTCTGGAAGGTCGCCTCGTCGCCCAGCCGGCGCGCCACGTCGCCGCTGTCGCGCTCCTCCAGGCCGAGCACGGCGAAGTCCACCGCGGCTGCCTTGAGGATCTTCACGAAGGCGCGCAGGGTGCGCTGGTTGCGCATGTCGAAGGCGCCGTCGCCGACCCAGAACAGCACGTCGGCGCTCTTCTTCTCGCTCATCAGCGGCAGGTTCAGGTCGGCCGCCCAGTTCAACCGGCCGCCGGGGGCGAAACCGCCGGGGTTGTCGGTGGCGATCAGGTTGTCCAGCACCTCGGCGCCCTTGTTCGGCGTGGCGCCTTTCTCCAGGGTCAGGTGGCGGCGCATGTCGACGATGGCGTCGACGTGCTCGATCATCATCGGGCACTCCTCGACGCAGGCCCGGCAGGTGGTGCAGGACCATAGGGTGTCGGCGTCGACCAGGGCCTTGCCATCCAGCGCGACGATCGGCTGGTGCGGGCCGCCGCCGTGCTCGCCCAGCGGTTTGCCTGGATAGGGGCTGCCGGCGAACTTCGCGTCGTTGCCGCCGGCCAGGCCGATGACCATGTCCTGGATCAGCTTCTTCGGGTTCAGCGGCTGGCCGGCGGCGAACGCCGGGCACATCGCCTCGCACTTGCCGCACTGCACGCAGGCGTCGAACCCGAGCAACTGGTTCCAGGTGAAGTCGCTGGGCTTTTCCACGCCCAGCGGCGCCTGCGGATCGGCCAGGTCGAGCGCCTTGAGGCCGGTGGAGCGGCCGCCGCCGAAGCGTTCGGCGCGGCGGTGCCAGGCCAGGTGCAGGGCACCGGCGAAGGCGTGCTTCATCGGCCCGCCCCAGGTCATGCCGAGGAACAGCTCGGACACACCCCAGGCCACGCCAATGGCGAGGAGGCCGGCGAGGAACCAGCCGCCGAAGCCTTCCGGCAGGATCCCGGCCACCGGCAGGGTGGCGAGGAAGAAGCTCGCGGCGAACGCCAGCAGGCTCTTCGGCAGGCGCATCCAGGGGCCCTTCGACAGCCGCGACGGTGGGTCGAGGCGGCGGCGGGCGACGAACAGCGCGCCGACGAACATCAGCGCCGTGGCCGCCAGCAGGGCGAAGCCGAGGATCCGGCCGTGCAGCCCGAAACCGTGTACCAGGATCGCCAGCAGCGCCGCCAGGACGAAGCCGCCGGCGGTGGCGACGTGGGTCCTGGACATGTACCTGTCGCGCTCTACCACATGGTGCAGGTCCACCAGGTAGCGACGCGGCATCTGCATGAGGCCGCCGATCCAGTCGACCTTGGCGGGTCGGCCGCGGCGCCACATGAGGAAGCGCTTCGCGGCGCCGAGCACGGCAAGTGCCAGGGCGGCGAAGAGCAGGACGGGGAGGAGGGTGTCGAGCATTTCTGGTCTCCCTGCGGGACGTCAGGCGGCGCTGGATCGGCCCCCTCTCCCGCTTGCGGGAGAGGGGGCGGCCGTGCCGGTCGGATGCCACGAGGCGTGTCTTAGAAATCCTTGCACAAGCGCAGCGCGTCATAGATCGCCGCATGGGTGTTGCGCTGGGCCACGCAGTCGCCGATGCGGAACAGCAGGTAGCCTTCTCCGGGCTGGCTGAGGCAGGGCTGCGGCTGGATCGCGAACAGCGCCTCGACGTCGATCTGGCCCTTGTTCCGCGAGCCCTGCTTGAGCGCGTAGTAGAGGCTCTCGTCGGGGCGCACGCCGTTTTCCACCACCACCTGGTCGACCACCCGCTCTTCCCGCGCGCCGGTGTATTCGTTCTCCAGCACCGCCACCAGCTTGTCGCCCTCGCGGTAGACCTTCTCCAGCATCAGGTCGCCGGTCATGATCACTTCCTTGGGATACATGCTGCGGTAGTAGGTGGGGAAGGTGGTGCCGCCTATGGCCACGCCCGGCTTGATGTCGTCGGTGACGATCTCCACCTGGGCGCCCTTGTCGGCGAGGAAGTCCGCCACCGACATGCCGCTGAACTCGCAGATGGTGTCGTAGACCAGCACGTTCTTGCCTGGCTCGACCGTGCCGTCGAGCACGTCCCAGCTGCTCACCACGAGGCCGTCGGCGGCGCCCCAGTGTTCGTTCTGCTCGAGGAACGGATGTCCGCCGTTGGCCAGCACCACCACGTCCGGGCGCAGGTCGAGGATGGTCTCGGGGTCGGCCGCGGTGCCCAGGCGCAGGTCGATGCCCAGGCGTGCCAGCTCCAGTTGGTACCAACGGGTGATGCCGGCGATCTGGTCGCGTTGCGGCGCCTTGGCGGCGGTGGTGATCTGGCCGCCGAGCTGCTCCTTCTTCTCGAACAGGGTCACGTCGTGGCCGCGCTCGGCCGCCACGCGGGCCGCTTCCATCCCGGCCGGCCCGCCGCCGACCACCACCACCTTGCGCTTCGGTCCGGCGGACTTCTCGATGATGTGCGGCACGCCCATGTATTCGCGGGAGGTCGCGGCGTTCTGGATGCACAGCACGTCCAGGCCCTGGTACTGGCGGTCGATGCAGTAGTTGGCGCCGACGCACTGCTTGATCTGGTCGACCTGGCCCATCTTGATCTTGGCGATCAGGTGCGGGTCGGCGATGTGCGCGCGAGTCATGCCGACCATGTCCACGTAGCCGCCTTCGAGGATGCGCGTGGCCTGGTTCGGGTCCTTGATGTTCTGCGCGTGCAGCACCGGCACGTCGACCACTTCCTTGATGCCGGCCGCCAGGTGCAGGAACGGCTCCGGCGGGAAGGTCATGTTGGGGATGACGTTGGCCAGGGTATTGTGGGTGTCGCAGCCGGAGCCGACCACGCCGATGAAGTCGAGCATGCCGGTATCGCTGTAGTACTTGGCGATCTGCTTCATGTCCTCGTGGGACAGGCCGTCCGGGTGGAACTCGTCGCCGCAGATGCGCATGCCGACGCAGAAGTCCTCGCCGACCTCGGCGCGCACCGCCTTGAGCACCTCGAGGCCGAACTTCATGCGCCCCTCGAAGCTACCGCCCCATTCGTCGGTGCGCTTGTTGACCCGTGGGCTCCAGAACTGGTCGATCATGTGCTGGTGCACGGCGGACAGCTCGACGCCGTCCAGGCCGCCTTCCTTGGCGCGGCGGGCGGCCTGCGCGTAGTTGCCGATGACCCGCCAGATCTCCTCCACCTCGATGGTCTTGCAGGTGGCGCGGTGCACCGGCTCGCGGATACCCGACGGCGACATCAGGGTCGGCCAGTGGTAGCCGTCCCAGCGCGAACGGCGCCCCATGTGGGTAATCTGGATCATGATCTTGGCGCCGTGCTTGTGCATGGCGTCCGCCAGGTTCTGGAAGTGCGGGATGATCCGGTCGGTGGACAGGTTCACCGAACTCCACCACTGCTGCGGGCTGTCGATGGCGACCACTGAGGAGCCGCCACAGATGGCCAGGCCGATGCCGCCCTTGGCCTTTTCCTCGTAGTACTTCACGTAGCGCTCGGTGGTCATCCCGCCGTCGGTGGCGTAGACCTCGGCGTGGGCGGTGGAGAGCACGCGGTTGCGGATGGTCAGCTTGCCGATCTGGATCGGCTGGAACATTGCTTCGAAGGCCATGACCCTTTCCTCGGCTTACAGGGGTTTGACGACGAACAGGCCGTCTTCGTGACCGTCCTCGGCGCCGCTGTAGACCTGTTCGGCCACGGTGCGCAGGCTGCTGCCGCGGGCGGCGAGGATCTGGTCCATGGCGCCGGCGAACCAGCCGGTGAACATGTAGTCGACCTTGCGATTGACCTTGCCGTAGACGTAGACGAAGGCGGAGTGCCGCAGGCGGACCTCGGCGGTGCCTTCCTCGAGGTTGATCCGCTCGATCTCGAACAGGCCCCAGCCGCGCTGGGACAGGCGCTTCATGTAGTGCTCGAACACCGCCACGCCCTCCAGGCCGTGACATTCGGCTTCCTTCTCGCACCAGTGCCAGGCGGACTTGTAGCCGGCCTTGTAGAGGATCTCGGCGTAGGCGTCGGCGCCCAGCACTTCCTCGATGCCCATGTGGTTGTTGACGAAGAAATGTCGCGGTACGTAGAGCATCGGCAGGGCGTCAGTGGTCCAGACGCCGGTCTCGCTGTCGACCTCGATGGGCAGTTGGGGGGCATGTTTGGCCATGGTGTAAGCTCCGATTCTTTTGACTCCCTCTCTCCCTTCAGGGAGAGAGGCGGGGAGAGGGAAGATGGGTGCGATGCAATGCCGCTCCCTTGAGGAAGAGGCGACGAGTCGGGAGTGGGCCGGGAGTTACTCGCCCCAGACGTCGCGCAGGACCCTTACCCAGTTCTCGCCCATCACCTTGCGCACCACGCGCTCGGGCATGCCGCGCTCGAGCAGGGTCTCGGTGAGGTTGGGGAATTCGCCGACGGTGCGGATGCCCAGCGGGTTGACGATCTTGCCGAAGTTGGTCAGGCGCCGGGCGTAGCCCTTGTCGTGGGTCAGCCACTCGAAGAAGTCGTGGCCGTGGCCCTGGGTGAAATCGGTGCCGATGCCGATGGCGTCCTCGCCGACGATGTTCATCACGTACTCGATGGCCTCGGCGTAGTCGTCGATGGTCGAGTCGATGCCTTTCTTGAGGAACGGCGCGAACATGGTCACACCGACGAAGCCGCCATGATCGGCGATGAACTTCAGCTCCTCGTCGGACTTGTTGCGCGGGTGTTCCTTGAGGCCGGACGGCAGGCAGTGGGAGTAGCAGACCGGCTTCTTCGATTCGAGGATGACCTCTTCGGAAGTCTTGCTGCCGACGTGGGAGAGGTCGCACATGATGCCGACCCGGTTCATCTCCGCGACGATCTCCCGACCGAAGCCGGAGAGCCCGCCGTCACGCTCGTAGCAGCCGGTGCCGACCAGGTTCTGGGTGTTGTAGCACATCTGCACGATGCCCACGCCGAGCTGCTTGAACACCTCGACGTAGCCGATCTGGTCCTCGAATGCGTGGGCATTCTGGAAACCGTAGAGGATGCCGGTCTTGCCCTGCTCCTTGGCCTTGCGGATGTCCGCGGTGCTGCGCACCGGGATCACCAGGTCGCTGTTGTCGCGGATCAGCTTGTTGCTGGCGACGATATTGTTCACCGTCGCCTGGAAGCCTTCCCATACCGATACGGTGCAATTGGCGGCGGTCAGGCCGCCCTTGCGCATGTCCTCGAACAGTTCGCGGTTCCACTTGGCGATGATCAGACCGTCGATGACGATGCTGTCGGCGTGCAATTCGGCTGGGCTCATCTGGCATACCCCTTTCAGGCTGGGCGCGCCGGGACTTGTGCCGACGCTTTGGGGGCAGCATATCGTCGGGGCCCGGCGCGACCCGGCCCGAAAACGACCAGGGTCGTGCCGAAAGCGTCAAGCGTGCGACCGCAACGACGGAGGGCAATGTCGCGGATGGAACAGGCGCTGGCCGCCCGGGGCCGCCAACGGGGAGTGCGCGCGCCCCTGCCGGCGCGGGTTCAGAGGCCGAGTTCGCCGAGCGACGGATGGTTGTCCGGCCGGCGCCCCAGCGGCCAGCGGAACAGCCGCTGGTCCTCGCGGATCGGCAGGTCGTTGATGCTGGCGTGACGTTCGTACATCAATCCCTGCTCGTCGAACGCCCAGTTCTCGTTGCCGTAGGAGCGGAACCAGTTGCCCGAGTCGTCGTGCCATTCATAGGCGAAGCGCACGGCGATGCGGTTGCCGGTAAACGCCCAGAGCTCCTTGATCAGCCGGTACTCCTGCTCGCGCTGCCACTTGCCGCTGAGGAATTCGACGATCCGCTCGCGGCCGCGGACGAAGGTCGAGCGATTGCGCCAGACGCTGTCGGGACTGTAGGCCAGCGAGACGCGCTGCGGGTCGCGGCTGTTCCAGCCGTCCTCGGCGGCGCGGACCTTCTGCGCGGCGGTTTCGGCGGTGAAGGGGGGAAGCGGGGGACGGACGTCGCTCATGGCGGGCTCCTCGGTCTGCGGTGGTTTTCGATGGGAACAGCGTAGGGCAGGGCGAGCGCGGCCGAATGACGTCGATCCCACGGATCCTGCCAATCCCGCCTCGCCCCCTGGCTGTTGCCAGGCTGGCCAGACCTACCCCGGAGAGGGCTATGATGGCCGCCACCGGAGTGGACAAGGATCGACCTCGCGCAATGACCTCCACCACCTACCTCGGCCTGCTGCTGGTCGGCATCCAGGTACTCGGCTTCGTCGCCGCCATCCATGCCGTGCTCACCGTGCGCACCGCACAGGGCGCGATCGCCTGGGCCACCTCGCTGGTATTCATGCCGTACCTGACCCTGCTGCCGTACCTGGTGTTCGGTCGCAGCCGTTTCGACGCCTACATCGAGGCGCGGCGCCAGGCCAACCGCGAGATGCACCTGGCGGCCGCCGAGCTGGACTGGCGTCCCTGGGTCGAGGAGGCCCTGGCGGCCCGCCAGGTCAGCGGCTACAAGGGGCTCAAGGCGCTGGTGCGGATGACCCGCACGCCGACCCTGGCGAACAATCGGGTGCGCCTGCTGGTCAACGGCGAGGCCAGCTTCGAGGCGATGTTCAAGGCGATTTCCGCCGCCCGCCAGGTGATCCTGGTGCAGTTCTTCATCGTCCGCGACGACGCCCTCGGCCAGCGCCTCCAGCAACTGCTGCTGGAACGCGCGGCCAACGGCGTCGAGGTGTTCTTCCTCTATGACGCCATCGGCAGCCACGCGCTGCCGCACCGCTATGTCGAGCGGCTGCGCCAGGGCGGCGTGCAGATGCATGGCTTCAGCACCGGCAGCGGCATGCTCAACCGCTTCCAGGTGAATTTCCGCAACCACCGCAAGGTCGTGGTGGTGGATGGCGAGTGCGGTTTCGTCGGCGGGCATAACGTCGGCGTCGAGTACCTCGGCGAGAAGCCGCCGCTGGCGCCCTGGCGCGACACCCACATGGAACTGCGCGGGCCGGCGGTGGCGTGCCTGCAGGAAAGCTTCGCCGAGGACTGGTACTGGGCGACCCACAGCCTGCCGCCGCTGATCCTGCCGCCGCAGTACGACAGCGAGGGCGCGCTCTGCCAGGTGGTCGCCAGCGGCCCGGCGGATGCCCAGGAAACCTGCTCGCTGTTCTTCGTCGAGATGATCAACGCCGCCCACGAGCGGGTCTGGATCACCTCGCCGTATTTCGTTCCCGACGAAGCGGTGATGGCCGCCCTGCGCCTGGCGGTGCTGCGCGGCGTCGACGTGCGCCTGCTGATCCCCTCGCGCCCGGACCACCGCACGGTGTATGCCGCGTCCAGCCTCTACGCGCTGGAAGCGATCCGTGCCGGGGTCAAGGTGTTCCGCTACCAGCCCGGCTTCCTCCACCAGAAGGTGGTGCTGGTGGACCGCGACACCGCCGCCGTCGGCAGCGCCAACCTGGACAACCGTTCGTTCCGGCTGAATTTCGAGGTGATGGTGGTGACCGTCGACGAGGGCTTCGCCGGCGAGGTGGAGGCGATGCTCGAGGCGGACTTCGCCGAGTCGCTCGAATTCACTCCGGAAGACCGCCGCAGCGTGCGCCGCCTGCAGCAACTGGGGATGCGCGTGGCGCGGCTGGTCTCGCCGATCCTCTGAAAACCTTCGCGGACTCTGTACGTCGGCAAAACCGCGTTGGAAACGGCTTCGGAAAACTCGGTTGCCGTTCGGAGACTCCGCTTCCCCGGCTGTTTTCGCCCGGTTTCTCCAGCTCGCCAGATCGTCGGCAGGTCCTGAGCGACGCCTCTGCCGCCCGCCGACCGCGCGGGCGTGCAGCTTTTCCCTAGCCAGCGACTACAAAAATCATAATTTCGCTATTCCCCGGCTCTGAACAGAATGCGGCCATCACGCAACCGCAGAACAAGAACGACCAGAGTCCGAGGAACCGAGCCATGACCGACCTGAATCGCACCGCCTTGCCCTCGCGCACGGACGGGACCGTGGAAAAGACCGACACCCTCGTCGTCGGCGCCGGCCAGGCCGGCGTGGCGATGAGCGAGCACCTGAGCCGGCTCGGCGTGCCGCACCTGGTCCTGGAGCGCAACCGCATAGCCGAGGCCTGGCGCAGCGGACGCTGGGACTCACTGGTGGCCAACGGCCCGGCCTGGCACGACCGCTTCCCGGGAATGGAATTCGACATCGATCCCGACGGTTTCCCCGGCAAGGACCAGGTGGCGGCCTATTTCGAGGCCTACGCGAAGAAATTCGACGCGCCGATCCGTACCGGCGTCGAGGTGAGGAAGGTGGTGCGCAATGTCGGCCGCCCCGGCTTCACCGTGGAAACCTCCGCCGGGACCATCGAGGCCAACCGCGTGGTCGCCGCCACCGGCCCGTTCCAGCGTCCGGTGATCCCGCCGATCGCGCCGCGCGACGAGCGTATCCGGCAGATCCACTCGGCCCACTACTACAACCCGCAGCAGCTGCCCGAAGGTGCGGTACTGGTGGTCGGCGCCGGTTCGTCGGGGGTACAGATCGCCGACGAGCTGCAACGTGCCGGGCGCCAGGTCTACCTCTCGGTGGGCGCTCATGACCGTCCGCCGCGTTCCTACCGCAACCGCGACTTCTGCTGGTGGCTGGGCGTGCTCGGCGAATGGGATGCGGAAGTCGCCAAGCCCGGGCGCGAGCATGTGACCATCGCCGTGAGCGGTGCCCGCGGCGGACATACCGTGGACTTCCGCGCCCTGGCGCATCAGGGCGTGACCCTGGTCGGACTGACCGAATCCTTCGTCGACGGCGTCGCGACCTTCCGGCCGGACCTGGCGGAGAACCTGGCGCGCGGCGACGAGAACTACCTGGCGTTGCTCGACGCCGCCGACGCCTATATCGCCCGCAACGGCCTTGACCTGCCGGAAGAGCCCGAGGCGCGCCGCCGGCTGCCGGACCCGCAGTGCGTGACCGATCCGATCCTCGAACTGGACCTGGCCGAGGCCGGGGTGGGCAGCATCATCTGGGCCACCGGCTATGCCGTCGACTTCGGCTGGCTGCAGGTCGATGCCTTCGACCGCGACGGCAAGCCGCGCCACCAGCGTGGTGTGTCCAGCGAACCCGGCGTGTATTTCATCGGCCTGCCCTGGCTGTCGCGGCGCGGCTCCTCGTTCATCTGGGGCGTCTGGCACGACGCGCGCCATGTCGCCGACCACATCGCCATCCAGCGCAAGTACCTCGCATACCGCGACGCCGCCCAGCGCCAGGAACAGGACCGCGCCTCGCAAGCTCCGCAAACCAGCCTCCAGGAAGTCAGCTGATGCCTACCCATACCCGCATTCGCATGTTCAACACCAAGGACACCTACCCCAACCAGTCCCTGGACAACGATCTCTGCCAGGCCGTGCGCGCCGGCAACACGGTGTACGTGCGCGGCCAGGTCGGCACCGACTTCGACGGCAACCTGGTCGGCCTCGGCGACCCGCGCGCCCAGGCCGAGCAGGCGATGAAGAACGTCAAGCAACTGCTGGAGGAAGCCGGCAGCGACCTCTCGCACATCGTCAAGACCACCACCTACCTGATCGATCCGCGCTACCGCGAGCCGGTCTATCGCGAAGTCGGCAAGTGGCTCAAAGGGGTGTTCCCGATCTCCACCGGACTGGTGGTCTCGGCCCTCGGCCAGCCGCAGTGGCTGATGGAGATCGACGTGATCGCGGTGATTCCCGACGACTGGCAGCAATGAGGAGGCGCGCGCCATGACCTTTTCCATCGTCGGCCGCTGCGCCGAAACCGGCCAGTTGGGCATCGCCATCAGCTCGTCGAGCATCGCCGTCGGCGCCCGTTGTCCCTGGCTGCGCGCCGGCACCGGCGCGGTGGCTACGCAGAACATCACCCTGCCGGCGCTCGGCCCGCAGATCCTCGACCGCCTCGACCAGGGCCTGGCCCCTGGCGAAGCGCTGGACCAGGCGCTGAGCAGCAACGGCTATGGCCAGTATCGCCAGGTCACGGTGATCGACCAGCACGGCCGCACCGCGTTGTTCACCGGCCGCGAGGCGCTCGGCGTCCACCATGCGCGGGCCGGCGAACAATGCGTGGCGGCCGGCAACCTGCTGGCCGCGCCGGAAGTGATCGAGGCGATGGTGGATGCCTTCGAGAACGCCGAAGGCCTGCTCGCCGAGCGCCTGCTGGCGGCGATGGGGGCCGCGCTGGCCGCTGGTGGCGAAGCCGGGCCGGTGCATTCGGCGGCGCTGTCGGTGGTCGGCGACCTGCTCTGGCCGGTGGTCGACCTGCGCGTCGACTGGGCCGAGCACGACCCCATCGGCCAGCTCGAGCGACTGTGGCTCGCCTACAAGCCGCAGATGCAGGACTATGTGACCCGCGCCCTCGACCCGACCCGTGCGCCGAGCTACGGCGTGCCCGGCGACGAGTGAGCGGGTCGTTCCCTTCCTCGACGGCGCAGCGCGAGACCTGCGCCCTGGAGCCCGACATGCCCGGCAGCCGCGACATCCTCGCCGACCTGGTGGCCTTCGACACCGTCAGCCGCGAGTCCAACCTGGCGCTGATCGACTACGTCCGCGACTACCTGGCGGGTTTCGGCGTCGACAGCGAACTGTTCTTCGACGCCGACGGCCGCAAGGCCAATCTCTATGCCACCATCGGCCCCAGCGACCGTGGCGGCGTCTGCCTTTCCGGGCATACCGACGTGGTGCCGGCGGACGGCCAGGCCTGGAGCGTGCCGCCGTTCCGGCTCAGCGAGCGCGATGGTCGCCTCTACGGGCGTGGCACGGCGGACATGAAGGGCTACCTGGCCTGCGTGCTGGCGGCCGTCCCGGCGTTCCTCGCCGCGCCGTTGCGCCTGCCGGTGCACCTGGCGTTCTCCTACGACGAGGAAGTCGGCTGCCTGGGCGTCCGTTCGCTGCTCGCGGCGCTGGAGCGGCGTCCGCACAAGCCGTTGCTGTGCATCATCGGCGAGCCCACCGAGCTGAAGCCGGTGCTCGGCCACAAGGGCAAGCTGGCCATGCGCTGCGAGGTGCACGGCGCGGCCTGCCATTCGGCCTACGCGCCGCAGGGGGTGAATGCCATCGAATACGCCGCGCGGCTGATCGGCCGCCTCGGCGAGATCGGCGCGCGCCTGGCGGCGCCGGAGCGCCACGACCGGCGTTTCGACCCGCCCTACTCGACGGTGCAGACCGGACTGATCCAGGGCGGCCGGGCGCTGAACATCGTGCCCGCCGAGTGCCGCTTCGACTTCGAGGTCCGCGCGCTGCCGGCGGACGACCCGCGGCAGGTCGCCGAGGAACTCCGTGACTATGCCGAAAGCGAACTGCTGCCGCGGATGCGTGCGGTAGAGCGAAGTACCGATATCCGCTTCACGCCGCTATCGGCCTATCCCGGCCTGCTCACCGCAGACGACAGCCAGGCGGCGGAGCTGATCGGCCTGCTCAGCGGTTCGACGGATTTCTCCACCGTGGCCTTCGGCACCGAGGGCGGGCTGTTCCACCAGGCCGGTATCCCGGCGGTGATCTGCGGTCCCGGCAGCATGGACCAGGGCCACAAGCCGGACGAGTTCGTCAGCCTCGCTCAGCTCGAGGCGTGCGACGCCCTGCTGGCGCGCCTGGCGGCGTGGCTGCGGGAGCCTTGAGCGGCAGCACCGCGCGGTCCTGGCTGGGACTGGCGGCGAAGCGCGCGCGGTAGCTGCGGGAGAAGTACGAAGGCGACTCGAAGCCGCAGGCCAGGCTCACCTGTAGCACGCTGAGGTCGGTCTGGCGCAGCAACTGGCGGGCCTTGTCCAGGCGCAGGCCGAGGTAGAAGTTCGAGGGCGTGTCGTCCAGGTGCACGCGGAACAGCCGTTCCAGCTGGCGGCGGGTGACCTGGATGCGCTCGGCCAGCTCCAGGGTGGTCAGTGGCGGCTCGGTATGCCGCTCCATCTCGCCGATCACCTGCACCAGCTTGCGGTTGCTCACGCCATAGCGGGTCGCCACCTGCAGGCGCTGGTGGTCCTGGCGCGGGCGGATGCGGCCGAGCACGAACTGCTCGGAAACCTGCACCGCCAGTTGCGGACCGTGGGCCTGGGCGATCAGGTCGAGCATCAGGTCGATGGAGGCGGTGCCGCCGGCCGAGGTGATGCGCGGACCGTCGATCTCGAACAGCTCCTGGGTCACGCTCAGTTGCGGGTAGGACTCCTGGAAGGCGTCGATGGCTTCCCAGTGCAGGGTCGCGCGGCGCCCGTCGAGCAGACCGGCCTCGGCCAGCACCACGCTGCCGGTATCGATGCCACCGAGGGTCACGCCGTTGCGATCGAGCTTGCGCAGCCACTGCACCAGTGCCGGGGTGACCGCCCGCAGCGGCTCGAAACCGGCCACCACGAACAGCAGGTCTCCTTTCTTCAGCGGCTCCAGCGCGCCGTCGCTGTTCACCGACATGCCATTGCTGGCCAGCACCGGACCGCCGTCGGCGCTGAGCACGTGCCAGCGGTAGAGGTCGGCGTGGAAGCGGTTGGCCACGCGCAGTGGCTCCACGGCGGAAACGAAGCCCATTACCGAGAAGCCGGGCAGCAGGAGAAACCAGAAGTCCTGGGACATGGGGCGCTCCGGGGTTGAGGTTGCGCAGCCTGTGTGTAGCGCAGGCCCGCCGCGCTTGGCAATGGCCAGGTCGCTGCAGTGCAAGAGCTGGTCGCCGCAGTGCGCTTCGCCGCCGTCCCGGCTGCGTACCTTGGTCGCCAGGGTCGGTCTCGCAAGGGGCCGGCGCCCACCTCGCAGAAAAACAATCAATAGCCGCACGAGGGGAGACCGATGAAGACGACGATTCGCCAGCTGGGCTGCGCCCTGCTGATCCTGGCCAGTGGCGCCGCCCTGGCCGCAGAACCCGAGCAGTGCCGTACGGTGCGCCTGGGCACGGTGAACTGGACCGACGTGGTCGCCAGCAGCGCCGTGGCCGAAGCCTTGCTCGATGGCCTGGGCTACCAGGTGAAGCAGACCAGCGCCTCGCAACAGATCGTTTTGGCCGGCCTGGCCGACAAGCAGCTGGACCTGTTCCTCGGCTACTGGCAACCGACCATGCAGCCGGTCGCCAGGCCTTACCTGGACAAAGGCCGGATCGAAGTGATCGAGCCACCGACCCTGGCCGACGCGCAGTCCACCTATGCGGTGCCGAGCTACGTCGCCGAGGGCGGGCTGAAGACCTTCGCCGACATCGCCCGCTTCAAGGACAAGCTTGGCGGCCGCATCTACGCCATCGAGCCGGGCAGCGGCTCGAACCGCATCACCCGGAAGATGATCGACGACAACCGTTTCGGCCTGAAGGGCTTCCAACTGGTGGAGTCCAGCGAGGCCGGGATGCTCACGGCGGTGAAGCGGGCGATCAAGCGCAAGCAGTGGGTGGTGTTCTTCGGCTGGAAGCCGCATCCGATGAACCTGCAGATCGACATGACCTACCTCACCGGCAGCGAGGATGTGTTCGGTCCCGACGAGGGCGCGGCCACCGTCTCCACCATGACCGCCGCCGGCTACCAGGCGCAGTGCGGCAACGTCGCCCGGCTGCTGCACAACCTGCGCTTCAGCAGCGCCCAGGTCAGCCAGGTGATGGCGCCGATCCTCGATCGCACCCAGCCCCTCGACGCCGCGCGCCAGTGGCTGAAGGCCAACCCCGAGCCGCTGAAGGCCTGGCTGGATGGCGTGAGCACCTTCGACGGCAAGGACGGCCTGGCCGCGCTCCAGGCCTCGCTGAAGTAACCCGCACCTATCCGTTCCGCCCGGCGTGGCCGGGCGGGGCTTTGTACACCCCGAATACAGGAAGCTACCACCGTGAACCATGAAGTCATCGTCACCTGCGCGGTGACCGGCGCCGGCGATACCGTCGGCCGGCATCCGGCGATCCCGGTCACCCCGAAACAGATTGCCGAGGCCGCCATCGAGGCGGCCAGGGCCGGCGCCACCGTCGCCCACTGCCATGTCCGCGACCCCGCCACCGGCAAGCCCAGTCGCGACGTGGCGCTGTACCGCGAAGTGGTCGAGCGCATCCGCGAAAGCGACACCGACGTGATCATCAACCTCACCGCCGGCATGGGCGGCGACCTGGAGATCGGCAAGGGCGAGCAGCCCCTGGAGTTCGGTGTCGGCACCGACCTGGTCGGCCCGCTGGAGCGGCTCAGGCATGTCGAGGAGCTGCTGCCGGAAATCTGCACCCTGGACTGCGGCACCCTCAACTTCGGCGACGGCGACTACATCTACGTCTCCACCCCTGCGCAACTGCGCGCCGGCGCCCAGCGCATCACCGAGCTGGGGGTCAAGGCCGAGCTGGAAATCTTCGATACCGGCCACCTCTGGTTCGCCAAGCAGATGCTCAAGGAAGGGCTGCTGGAGGATCCGCTGTTCCAGATCTGCCTGGGCATTCCCTGGGGCGCGCCGGCCGATACCACGACCATGAAGGCGATGGCCGACAACCTGCCGCCGGGGGCGACCTGGGCCGGCTTCGGCATCGGCCGCACGCAGATGCCGATGGTCGCCCAGGCCATGTTGCTGGGCGGCAACGTGCGGGTCGGCCTGGAGGACAACATCTGGCTGGACAAGGGCGTGCCGGCGAGCAACGGCAGCCTGGTGGAGCGCGCCATCGAGATCATCGAGCGCCTCGGCGGGCGCGCCCTGAGCCCGGCGGAAGGGCGCCGCAGGATGAACCTGAAGCCGCGCTGATTTCTTCCTCCCCGCCCCGTCGGGGGCGGGAACAACCTCTGGAGATGTCCATGTCCTTCGTCACCGAGATCAAGACCTTCGCCGCCCTCGGTAGCGGCGTCATCGGCAGCGGCTGGATCGCCCGCGCCCTGGCCCACGGCCTCGACGTCGTCGCCTGGGATCCGGCGCCGGGCGCCGAAGCGGCGTTGCGCGCGCGCGTCGCCAATGCCTGGCCGGCCTTGCGGAAACAGGGCCTGGCGCCCGGCGCGGCGCAGGAACGCCTGCGCTTCGTCGCGAGCATCGAGGAATGCGTGGGCGACGCCGATTTCATCCAGGAGAGCGCCCCCGAGCGGCTCGACCTGAAGCTCGACCTGCACGCCAGGATCAGCGCCGCGGCGCGGCCCGACGTGCTGATCGGTTCCTCCACCTCGGGCCTGCTGCCCAGCGAGTTCTACGCCGAGGCGAGCCACCCCGAGCGCTGCCTGGTCGGCCACCCCTTCAATCCGGTCTACCTGCTGCCGCTGGTGGAGGTGGTCGGCGGCGAACGCACCGCTGCCGAGGCCGTGCGGGCGGCGATGCGGGTCTACGAGTCGCTGGGCATGCGTCCGCTGCACGTACGCAAGGAAGTGCCCGGCTTCATCGCCGACCGCTTGCTCGAGGCGCTCTGGCGCGAGGCGCTGCACCTGGTCAACGACGGCGTGGCCACGACCGGCGAGATCGACGATGCGATCCGCTTCGGCGCCGGCCTGCGCTGGTCGTTCATGGGCACCTTCCTGACCTACACCCTGGCCGGTGGCAACGCCGGCATGCGCCACTTCATGGCGCAGTTCGGCCCGGCGCTGCAATTGCCCTGGACCTACCTGCCGGCGCCGGAACTCACCGAAGCCCTGATCGACCGGGTGGTGGAGGGCACCGCCGAGCAGCAGGGCGCGCGCAGCATCGCCGAGCTCGAGCGCTACCGCGACGACTGCCTGCTGGCGGTGCTCGGGGCGATCAGGGAAACCAAGGCCCGGCACGGCTTCGCCTTCGCCGAGTGACATGACGCGCCTTCCGCCCCGCCGGGCGGAGCGCAACCACGGAGCCTGCCATGAGCCAAGCCCTGACGACCTACGAGACGCCGGTCCTGCCCGAGTGGGTGGACTACAACGGCCACTTGCGCGATGCCTTCTACCTACTGGTGTTCAGCTACGCCACCGATGCGCTGATGGCGCATATCGGCCTGGACAGCCAGAACCGCGACGCCAGCGGACACTCGCTGTTCACCCTGGAATGCCACCTGAACTTCCTCCACGAGGTGAAGGAGGGCGCCAGGGTCGAGGTGCGCACGCAACTGCTCGGTCACGATCGCAAGCGCCTGCATATCCACCATGCCCTGTACCTGCCTGGCAGCGGGCAGGCGCTGGCGCTGAGCGAGCAGATGCTGCTCCACGTCAGCCTCGACGGCCCGCGCTCGGTGCCGTTCGAAGGCGAGGTGCTGGCGCGGGTCGAGGCGCTCGCCGAGGCACATCGCGCGCTCCCCGTGCCGGAAGGTGTCGGTCGGGTGATCGGCCTGCCGCCGCTGCGCTGAGCGCGATGGCTGCGAAGTATCCGCTGTCTCCGGCGATGTGGCGCTTCGTCGAGCACAGCCGGGCGTTCGCCAGCGACAGTCCGCGCCTGGATGCGCAACGTGCGGCCTACGCGCGGATGTGCCAGGCGTTCGCGCCGCCGCGCCCGGCCGGTTTGCGGGTGCTCGACTCCTGCTTGCCGGCCGCGCCGCCGGTGCGCGTGCGCCGCTATCGCCCCGACCGCCCGGCACCGCCCGGTGGCTGGCCGGCGCTGCTCTACCTGCACGGTGGCGGCTGGATGCTCGGCGGCCTCGATTCACACGATTTCATCTGCGCCGACCTGGCTGCGCGCCTGGGCCTGCTGGTGCTGGCGGTGGATTACCGACTGGCGCCGGAGCATCCATTCCCGGCGGCATTGCAGGATTGCCTGCGTGCCTGGCAGGCGCTGAGCCTGGGCGAGCTGGACGAAGCGCTGGATGGGCGACGCCTGCTGGTGGCCGGCGACAGCGCCGGCGGCAACCTGGCGGCGGCGCTGTGCCTGGCCCTGCGCGATGGCGGCGCGCCGTCGCCGGCCGCGCAGATATTGCTCTATCCCTTGCTGTCCGCCGCGCCATCGCCCTCGCGGATCGACTGCGCCGACGCGCCGTTGCTCGGCCTCGGCGATGTGCAGGCGTGCCTGGACGCCTACCTGCCGCTGGCGGCGCTGCACCGACAGCCGCTGGCGCTGCCCCTGGAGGCCGCTGATTTCACTGGCCTGCCGCCGGCCTTCGTGGCGGTCGCCGAATTCGATCCGCTGCGCGACGACGGCGAGCGCTATGGCGCAGCGCTACGCGCGGCGGGTGGCGAGGCAGGGTTCTATCCGGGAAGCGGGCTGGTCCATGGCTGCCTGCGCGGCCACGGCATCGACGAGGTGGAAGCCCTGCACGAGGCCTTGCGACGGGCCGTGCAGGGCTTCCTGGCGGAGGACTCAGGCGAGCGCCAGGCGGGTGAGGAATCCACCGCCGAGCACCAGCCAGGCGAATAGCAGGGCGGCCAGCAGCAGCGGCTTGAGGCCGGCGCGGCGGATCGCCGAGAGGTGCGTGCCGAGGCCGAGGCCGGCCATCGCCATGGCCAGGAGGAAGGTGTCGAGGTCGTTGACGTGGCTGACCAGCGCCGGCGGCAGGCTGACCAGCGAGTTGAGCCCGGCGACCAGTACGAAGCCGACGGCGAACCAGGGAATGGTGATCTTGGTCGCGCCGCTGTGCTGCCGGCGGTGCGCCTTGTCGCGTGCCAGCCAGGCCGAGAGCAGGATCAGGAAGGGCGCCAACATCATTACCCGGACCATCTTGGCGATCACTGCGGTATCCGCTGCCTCGATGCCGATCGAGCGACCCGCGGCGACCACCTGGGCCACCTCGTGCACCGTGGCGCCGATGTACACGCCCCAGGTGCCAGGGTCGCGTGGCAGCAGCCCCCAGTCCTGGTCGGACTGGAACAGCGCCGGATAGAGGAAGATGCCCAGGGTGCCGAACACCACTACGGTGGAGACCGCCACCGCGACCTGTTCGGCGCGGCCGCGCACCACCGGCTCGGTGGCCATCACCGCGGCGGCGCCGCAGATCGAACTGCCGGCGCCGATCAGCAGGGTGGTGGTGCGGTCCAGGCCGAACAGCCGGGTGCCGAGCAGGCACGCCAGGCCGAAGGTGCTGGCGAGCATCAGGGCGTCCAGCAGCACGCCGTGCAATCCGACGCCGGCGATGTCCTGGAAGGTCAGGCGCAGGCCGTAGAGGATGATCCCGGCGCGCAGCAGGATCTGCTTGGAGAAGCCGACGCCGGCGGCGCTGCCGGCGGCGATCCGAGGGTACAGGGTGTTGCCGACGACGATGCCGAGCACGATGGCCAGGGTCAGCGCGCTGATGCCGTTGTGCTGCAACCATTGCGAACGACCCAGGAGGATCGCCGCGCCGGCCAGGGCGGCGCTGAGCAGCAGGCCGGGGATGAGTTTCTGGACCTGGGCCAGGGGTCTGGTACCGGTCTTGACGGGGAGGGTGTGCATCCTTCGCTCCTCAGGTGAGGTCACGGGACGCAGGTTAGGTAGCGGGCATGAATTTGTGAAACGAATAGTTTCTGTATTAAATACCTGAAAAACAGGTAGGTGAGTCCATGGCCCTCAGTTTCCGTCAGCTCCAGATCTTCTGTGCGGTGGCTCGCTGCGGCAGTACCACGGCGGCGGCGGAATCCATCTCGCTGTCGCAGTCGGCCACCAGCGCTGCGCTCAACGAGCTGGAGTCGCAGCTTTCCACGCGCCTGTTCGACCGGGTCGGCAAGCGCCTGCAACTGAACGAGGTCGGCCGCCGCTTCCTGCCCCAGGCATTGCGCCTGCTCGACGGGGTGGCGCAACTGGAGCAGCAGTTCGCGGTTTCCGCCGCGCCCCAGGCGAGCCTGACGGTGGCGGCCAGCAGCACCATCGGCAACTACGTGCTGCCACGCCTGCTGGCCTCCTTCGAGCGGGAGCAGCCGGGGGTGAGGGTCAACGCCAGCATCGGCAACACCGGTTCGGCGGTGCAGGACGTGGTGACCTTCGCGGCGGACATCGGCCTCATCGAAGGCCCCTGCCACGAGCCGGGCCTGCGGGTGGAGCCCTGGCTCGAGGACAGCCTGATCGTGGTGGCGGCGCCCGGCCACCCGCTGGCCTTGCGCACCCAGGTCTCCCGCGAGGCCCTGCGCCGTGCGCGCTGGCTGCTGCGCGAGCCCGGCTCGGGCACGCGCGAGGAGGTCAGCCACGCCCTGCTGGGCCACCTGCATTACCTGGAAGACAGCCTGGACCTGGGCAGCTCCGAGGCGATCAAGCACAGCGTCGCCGCCGGGCTGGGCATCAGTTGCCTGTCGCGCTGGGTGGTCGAGGAACAGTTGGCCTCCGGCGCGCTGGTCGAACTGCGCAGCAGCCTGCCGCCGTTGCGCCGGCGTTTCTACATGCTGCGCCAGCGCGACAAGTTCCTCTCGCCGGGCTTCGAGCGCTTCTGGGAACACTGTCGGGCGGGACTCGGCGCCGGCTAGCCGGCTCCCGGTAAAAAGATCCCCCTGCCGCGCCCGACGCGCGGAGGGGGATGAAAAAGGAGCCAGGAACGGCCCTCAGTGTGAGTCTGGCGTTTTCCGGAAGCCGTCCGCTGCATTCCGCAAGCCGCTGGAGGTGATTGTGGCGGTGTCGCTGACGGTCGAATTAGCCGAAAACGACCTGCCCATGTCCAGGCGGGACAGCCCCCTTGCCGGGAGCGACGTGGGCTCAGCAGAATCGATGGCAATCCCCATCGAAGGAGCTGCCGCGATGATGCACGCCGATCTGATCGACCAGGACGATTTCCGCGAACGCCTGCAGGCGCTGGGCTTCAGCGTGCCGCCGGACTCGACTCCGGAGCAGGCCTGCGAATACGCCGTGCGTGGCCTCAGCCCGGAGCGCGCCCAGGCGCTGCGGCGGCTGGTGGAGGACATGCTCGGCGGGCACGCCACGCTGCTGCCGGCGGTGCGCGAGGCGATTTCCCGGCAACTGCTGCCGGCGCTGGTGCCGCGGGGCTGACAAGGCCCTGCCCGCCCCGTGGACGGGGCGGGCAGGGACGCGCGGTCAGATCCGCACGCTGGCGAAGGTCGACTCGCCCTGCGCCTGGCTTAGGGCCGACAGCGCCGAGGAGTTGGGCATCAGCGCCAGGTCCTGCGGGATCGGCATCAGCACCACCGGCTGGCCCAGCGGCTGGCCCTGGCGCTCGTCACGCGGCGGGATGCCGAAGTACTCGCGGTAGCACTTGGAGAAGTGCGGGGTGGAGACGAAGCCGCAGACCGAGGCCACCTCGATGATCGACATGGACGTCTGCTTGAGCAACTGGCGGGCGCGGATCAGGCGCAGCTTCAGGTAGTAGCGCGACGGCGAGCAGTGCAGGTACTTCTGGAACAGCCGCTCGAGCTGGCGACGCGAGACGTTGACGTAGACCGCCAGTTCGTCGAGGTCGATCGGTTCCTCCAGGTTCGCCTCCATCAGCGCGACGATCTCCTGCAACTTCGGCTGGTTGGTGCCGAGCATGTGCTTGAGCGGCACGCGCTGGTGGTCCTGCTCGTTGCGGATGCGCTCGTAGATGAACATCTCGGAGATCGCCGCCGACAGCTCGCGGCCATGCTCGCGGCCGATCAGGTGCAGCATCATGTCCATCGGCGCGGTGCCGCCGGAAGAGGTGAAGCGGTTGCGGTCGATGGAGAACAGGCGGGTGCTCATGGCCACCCGGGGGAAGGCTTCCTGCATCGCCGCCAGGCATTCCCAGTGCACGCTGCAATCGTAGCCGTCGAGCAGGCCGGCGCGGGCCAGCGCCCAACTGCCGGTGCACACCGCGCCGAGGCGCCGACCCTGGCGGGCCTGGGCCTGGAGGAAAGTGACGTGCTCGCGGGTGACGCTGCGCTGGATGCCGACGCCGCCGCAGACGATCACGCAATCCACCGCCGGGGCGTTGTCGGTACCGGCGTCGGGGGTGATCTGCAGGCCGTCGCTGGCCCAGACCTGGCGGCCGTCCAGGCTCAGCGTATGCCAGCGGTAGAGTTCGCGTCCCGAGAGCTGGTTGGCCATGCGCAACGGTTCCACCGCCGAGGCCAGGGAGATCAGGGTGAAGTTATCCAGCAGCAGGAAGCCGATGGACTGCGGATTTCGGTTCTGTGGCGGAACTCCGGGCGCGTACGTGGTCATGGGTGTATCTCCTCACGCTGAGCAAGCAGGCCTCTCACGAGGCTTTTTTTTATGATTGTTGGAATTTCCGGGTGGCTGCTTGGGCCACGCCGTCGGCGTTGCTTGTAACCAGAGCAAGGCAAATGCCATGCCTATATTGATTGGGCGTTCAATCAAAAAAGCCGGAAGGCTTTAGCCCGGCATTTCCACTCGGGCCTGGCACAACGACAGCATGGGCGACGGCTGGCGGCGCGCCGCGCGCCTGGGCATTTCGGTAGCACCAGGGCGGCCCCCGGCGAGAAGGCGGGGCAGCGGCCGTGGCGACAAAGGTAACGACGGGCGGCGAGCCGTTACCCCGCAGTGTGACGGATGGCGACCGCCCGGTCACGCGTCATATGCGCCAAAAAGTGGCGTCTCGATCGTTTCGTGAGCAATTCCGGTTCAGCACTCGATGGCGTTCACCGCCAGGCCCCCGCGCGAGGTTTCCTTGTACTTGTCGTGCATGTCGGCGCCGGTGTCGCGCATGGTGCGGATCACCTTGTCCAGCGAGATGAAATGCTGGCCGTCGCCGCGCAAGGCCATTTGCGCCGCGTTGATGGCCTTCACCGCGGCGATCGCGTTGCGCTCGATACAGGGTACTTGGACCAGCCCGCCAACCGGGTCGCAGGTCAGCCCGAGGTTGTGTTCCAGGCCGATCTCGGCAGCGTTCTCGACCTGCGCCGGGGTGGCGCCGAGGACTTCCGCCAGGCCGGCGGCGGCCATCGCGCAGGCCGAGCCGACCTCGCCCTGGCAGCCGACCTCGGCGCCGGAGATCGAGGCGTTCTTCTTGCACAGGATGCCCACCGCGGCGGCGGCCAGCAGGTAGTCGACGACGTCGCGGTCCTGGGCGTCGGGATTGAACTTCATATAGTAGTGCAGCACCGCCGGGATGATCCCCGCCGCGCCGTTGGTGGGCGCGGTGACCATGCGCCCGCCGGCGGCGTTCTCCTCGTTCACCGCCAGGGCGAACAGGTTGACCCATTCCATGGCGCTGAGGGTCGAGCCGATCACGTTGGGCTTGCCGATCTCCTGCAGGTTGCGGTGCAGGCGCGCGGCGCGGCGTTGCACGTTGAGCCCGCCGGGAAGGATGCCTTCGTTGCGCAACCCGTTGTCGACGCAATCGCGCATCGCCTGCCAGATGCGCCGCAGGCCTTCGCGGATGTCGGTCTCGCTGCGCCAGATGCGTTCGTTGGCCAGCATCAGCTCGGATACCCGCAGGTTGTGGCGCTTGCACAGCAGCAACAGTTCCTCGGCGCTGGAGAAGTCGTAGGGCAGCACCGTGTGGTCCTGGTCGAGCTGCCCCGAGGCGGCCTGTGCCGCATCGACCACGAAGCCGCCGCCGACCGAGTAGTAGGTCTCCTGGTGCAGTTCGTCCTGCTCGCCGTAGGCGACCAGGGTCATGGCGTTGGGGTGGTAGGGCAGGTTCTCGTCGAGCAGGCGCATGTCGCGCACCCAGTCGAACGGTACCGCCACGCGGCCGTCCAGTTGCAGCAGGCCGCTATCGAGCAGCGCGGCCATGCGCGGGGCGATCTGGGTCGGGTCGATACGATCCGGCCATTCGCCCATCAGGCCCATGATCACCGCGCGATCGGTGCCGTGGCCGACGCCGGTGGCGGACAGCGAGCCGTACAGGCGCACTTCGAGACGCCGCACCGCCGACAGCGCCTGGCGTTGGCGCAGGGCAGCGGTGAACAGCGCGGCGGCGCGCATGGGGCCGACGGTATGCGAACTGGACGGGCCGATACCGATCTTGAAAAGGTCGAACACACTGATAGCCATGCCGGCCTCCGGGATTGCCGCGGCATCCGTGCCTGCGTAGTGGGGGTGGCGGCTCCTCCGCCCGCGATTCCTGCGCATCATCGGGCTTTCCCCGGGGCGGGCCGCATCCGCCACCGACCCGGCCATGTCCAAAAGCGCCGCGTCCGCGCCCGGATCGGGGAACCTCTGCGGCCGAGGGGCGTCTGCACCTGCACGGCGTCGGAATGAGAACGGGCTCGCGCCGCTCCGAAAACGGCATCCGCTGGTCGCCGGCAAAGACCACTATGATTGAATGCGACACAGCGGGTACTGAATGCGACCCCGCCTGCACTGGTTGCGACCCACCCTGTAGGCGACGGATGCGTCCTGTTTCATGATCGTTCACGAATTGCCCGCTGAGGGCCGCTACCGGTCGGCCCGATACAGACAGACCGCCGCGCCCTTCGGGGTAGCGCCGGCGCCTTACCCTGCAGAGGAGTTCGCTATGAAAGGTTGCAAGTCTTGGCTGCTGGCCGTGTCTCTGTGCGCACCGCTGGCAGCCCAGGCCGCGGAGCCCGAATCCTGTGCGTCGGTGCGTTTCGCCGACGTCGGCTGGACCGACATCACAGTGACCACCGCGGTCACCCGCCAGGTCCTCGAGTCCCTCGGCTACAAGACCAAGGTCAATCTGCTCTCGGTGCCGGTGACCTACCGCTCCCTGGCCAACAACGACCTCGACGTATTCCTGGGCAACTGGATGCCCACCATGACCAACGACATCAAGCAGTACGCCGAGAAAGGCACGGTCGAGACGCTGCGCGCCAACCTGGAGGGCGCCAAGTACACCCTGGCGGTTCCCCAGTACGTCTACGACGGCGGCCTGCGCAGCTTCGCCGATATCGCGAAGTTCTCCGACAAGCTGGGCAACAAGATCTATGGCATCGAGCCGGGCAACGACGGCAACCGCGTCGCCCAGAGCATGATCGACAAGAACGCCTTCGAACTGGGCAAGTTCAAGTTGGTGGAATCCAGCGAGGCGGGCATGCTCTCGCAGGTGCAGCGGGCCATCCGGCGCAACCAGTGGGTGGTGTTCCTCGGCTGGGAGCCGCACCCCATGAATACCCGCTTCCAGATGAAGTACCTGGAAGGCGGCGACGACTTCTTCGGCCCCAACTATGGCGGCGCGACCATCTACACCAACGTGCGCAAGGGCTACGCCCAGGAGTGCGCCAACGTCGGCCAACTGCTGAAGAACCTCAGCTTCACCCTCGAGATGGAGAACAAGCTGATGGACGCGGTACTCAACGAAAACAAGAAACCCGAGGAAGCCGCTAAGGCCTGGTTGAAGGATCACCCGGAACAGCTGGATGCCTGGCTGGCCGGTGTCACCACCCGCGACGGGCAGCCTGCCGCAGCCGCGGCCAAGCTGGCGTTCGCCAAGTAGGCGACCGGTCGTTCATTTCCCGCTCTTGATGGACCCTGATTATGTTCCTGACTGATCACAAGCTCCCGCTGGGAGAGCAGATCGCCGGTTTCGTCGACTGGCTGACCCTGCATGGCGCATCGTTCTTCGACAAGATCTCCGACACCCTGGAGTTCCTCATCCATGGCGTCACCAACGGCTTGCTCTGGTTCAACCCGTTGGTGCTGATCGCCTTGCTGGTAGGGCTGGTGCATTTCATCCAGCGCAGCTGGGGGCTGACCGTGTTCGCCCTGGCCTCGTTGCTGCTGATCCTCAACCTGGGCTACTGGCAGGAGACCATGGAAACCCTCGCCCAGGTGATATTCGCCACCCTGGTGTGCATCGCCGTGGGCGTGCCGCTGGGCATCGTCGCCGCGCACAAGCCGTGGTTCTACACCGCGCTGCGGCCGTTGCTGGACCTGATGCAGACGGTACCGACCTTCGTCTACCTGATCCCGACCCTGACCCTGTTCGGTCTCGGCGTGGTGCCGGGCCTGATCTCCACGGTGATCTTCGCCGTCGCCGCGCCGATCCGCCTGACCTGCCTGGGTATCCAGGACGTGCCGGCGGAGCTGCTCGACGCCGGCAAGGCCTTCGGCTGCTCGCGCTGGCAACTGCTCACGCGCATCGAGCTGCCGCACGCGATGCCGAGCATCGCCGCCGGCATCACCCAATGCATCATGCTCTCCCTGTCGATGGTGGTGATCGCCGCGCTGGTCGGCGCCGATGGCCTCGGCAAGCCGGTGGTGAACGCGCTGAACACCGCCGACATCTCCCTCGGCTTCGAAGCCGGCCTGGCCATCGTCCTGCTCGCCATCCTGCTCGACCGGGTGTGCAAGCAGCGCGCCGTGAAGGGGAAATAAGCCATGACCGCGATCCGATTCGACCATGTGGACGTCATCTTCGGCACCCACACCAAGGAAGCCCTGAAGCTCCTCGACCAGGGCCTCGGCCGCGCCGAGATCCTCAAGCGCACCGGCCAGGTGCTCGGCGTCGAGGACGCCTGCCTGGACGTCAACCGCGGCGAGATCTGCGTGCTGATGGGACTTTCCGGCTCCGGTAAGTCGAGCCTGCTGCGCTGCATCAACGGCCTGAACAAGGTCAGCCGCGGCAAGCTGCTGATCGAGCACGAAGGTTCGCAGGTGGACATCGCCAACTGCTCGCCGGCGACCCTCAAGGCCATGCGCACCAAGCGCATCGCCATGGTGTTCCAGAAGTTCGCCCTGATGCCCTGGCTGACGGTGGCCGAGAACGTCGGCTTCGGCCTGGAAATGCAGGGCCGTCCGGCCGCCGAGCGGAAGAAGCTGATCGACGAGAAGCTCGAGCTGGTCGGTCTCTCGCAGTGGCGCGACAAGCGTCCCGACTCGCTCTCCGGCGGCATGCAGCAGCGCGTCGGCCTGGCTCGCGCGCTGGCGATGGATGGCGACATCCTGCTGATGGACGAACCGTTCTCCGCCCTCGACCCGCTGATCCGCCAGCAATTGCAGGACGAACTGCTGGTGCTGCAACGGCAACTGCACAAGACCATCGTGTTCGTCAGCCACGACCTCGACGAGGCGCTGAAGATCGGCACCCGCATCGCGATCATGAAGGACGGCCGGATCATCCAGCACGGCAAGCCGGAAGAGATCGTGCTGAGCCCCGCGGACGACTACGTGCGTACCTTCGTCGCCCATACCAACCCGCTCAACGTGCTGTGCGGCCAGAGTCTGATGCGTGGCCTCGACCAGTGCATCCGGCAGAACGACGAGATCTGCTTCGACCAGGGCCGCGACTGCTGGATCGGTCTCAGCGAAGGCGACGTGCTCAAGGGCGCGCGCCAGGGCAGCAACGTCATCGACCTGCAACGCTGGCGCCAGGGCGACCCGGTGGAGAAGCTGCGCCGCGAACCGACCCTGGTGGATGTCAGCATCCGTATGCGCGATGCCCTGCAGATTCGCTACCAGACCGGCCACAAGCTGGTTCTGCAGGAGCAGGACAGGGTGGTCGGGGTGCTCGGCGACAGCGAGCTGTACCACGCGCTGCTGGGCAAGAACCTCGGCTGACCCCCAAGGCCCGCTCGGGACCGCTGCGAATGCCCGGCGCTGCCGGGCATTCGCGTTTATCCTCCGCGCTTTTTCCGTCTGTTCTTCCTTTCGCACGCTCCCGCGCGCCGGTTCCTGCGGCATGCGCCGGGCGCCGGGCGGCAGAAAAGAAAGGCCCGGCGAAACGCCGGGCCAAGTACGCACCTGATTGGCGAGGGCGCCCTAGCGGCGCCGGATTCAGGTCTGGTGCTGGGTTGGCGCCGGCACTGGCTGGTAGGTGCGGCGGTCGCCGACCTGGGCCTCGTAGTCGGCGCGCATGGCCTTGTGCAGGCCGAACATGAACAGGATCAGCACCGCCGAGAACGGTAGCCCGGCGAGCACCACGACGGTTTGCATCGCCGTGAAGTTGCCGGCGAACAGCAGGCCGATGGTGACTAGCGTGACGACGGCCGACCAGAGGATGCGCAGCCAGTTCGGCGCGTCCTCGTCCAGCTCGCCGCCGCTGCGCGAGAGATTGGCCAGCATCACCGAGCCGGAATCCGCCGGGGTGAGGAACAGCACGAAGCCGACGAAGATCGACAGGCCGATGACGATCTTCGACAGCGGATAGTGTTCCAGCAGCAGGTAGATCGACATCGACGGCTGTTCCAGCGCGGCCTTGCCCAGGTCGGTCGCGCCGTGGTTCATCACCAGGTCCAGGGCGCTGTTGCCGAATACCGACAGCCAGGCCAGGGTGAAGCCCAGCGGGATCAGCAGCACCCCGCAGACCAGTTCGCGCACGCTGCGACCACGGGAGATGCGGGCGATGAACATACCGACGAAGGGCGCCCAGGAAATCCACCAGGCCCAGTAGAACAGGGTCCACAGGCCCAGCCATTCCTCGCTCTTGCCGGCGCCGGCACCGGTGTAGACGTAGAGGTCGAAGGTCTTCAGCACCAGGCCGTCGAGATAGTCGCCGAGGTTCTGTACGAAGCCGTTGAGCAGTTCCAGGGTCGAACCGCAGACCAGCACGAACAGCAGCAGCGAGCTGAACAGCACGATATTCAGGTTGGACAGCCGGCGGATGCCTTTCTCGATACCGGAGACCGCCGCCAGGGTGGCGACCAGGCTCATCACGAGGATCACCGCCAGCAGGGTGCCTTTGCTGTGCGGCATGCCGGTCAGGTACTCGAGACCGGACGACACCTGCAAGGCGCCGATGCCCAGGTTGGTCACCAGCCCGAGAAGGGTGACGAAGATGCCGAAGCAATCCACCGCGTGGCCCGCGGCGCCTTTCACCCAGCGCTCGCCGAGGATCGGATAGAGCGCCGAGCGCAACGCCAGCGGCTGGCGATGGCGGTAGGCGAAATAGCCGACGGCGAGGCCGACCAGGGCATAGATCGCCCAACCGTGCAGGCCCCAGTGGAGGAAGGTCAGTTGCAGCGCCTGGCGCGCCGCCTGAGGGCTGCCGGGAACGCCTTCGGGCGGGTGGTAGAGGTGGTCGATCGGCTCGGATGCGGCGAAGTAGAGCAGCGAGATGCCGATCCCGGAGGAGAACAGCATGCCGGCCCAGGCGCCGTAGCTGAAGTCCGGCTTTTCATGCTCCTCGCCGAGCTTGAGGGTGCCGAAGCGCGAGAAGGCCACCCAGGCGACGAAGAACAGGTAGGCGCCGATGGCCAGCATGTAGTACCAGCCGAAGCTGTGCGACAGCCACGCCTGGATGCGGCCGAGCAAGGCTCCGGCGCTGTCGGGATAGAGGATGAGGGCGGCGGTCAGAACCAGGATCAGTGCGGTCGAGCCGAAGAACACGATCGGATTCAGACGTACCTGCTCGTTTGTTTTTATTGGCGAAGCAGTACTCATTGGAGGATGACCCCATGGCAGTGAAAGCATGGCGGCTTATGGCCGCGGACTACAGACACAGCATTGCCACCCCACTTGAAGCCCGGATTCTGCGATCCTTGGCGGACTTCGGCGACGAGGTGATGAACGGCGCGGGCCAGGTTGCACGCAGGCTGGGAGCCGCTCATGGACGCCGAGCTTATTCTTAGTTGATTGAACGTTCAATAAAAACAAAATAGACTGGCCACCAATGACGTCGGTCGGTGCCCGCACGCACCTATCGACGAGAGGAGATAGCAATGCCCAAGGTCGGTATGCAGCCCATCCGCCGCTCGCAACTGATTCACGCCACCCTGGAGGCGGTCGATCAGGTCGGCATGGGAGACGCCAGCATCGCCCTGATTGCCCGCCTGGCGGGTGTTTCCAACGGCATCATCAGCCACTACTTCCAGGACAAGAACGGCTTGCTGGAAGCGACCATGCGGCACCTGCTCAGCGCCTTGAGCAAGGCCGTACGCGAACGCCGCGCGGCGCTCTACGACGACAGTCCGAGGGCGCACCTGCGAGCGATCGTCGAAGGCAACTTCGACGACAGCCAGGTCAATGGTCCGGCGATGAAGACCTGGCTGGCGTTCTGGGCGACCAGCATGCACCAGCCGGCACTGCGTCGATTGCAGCGGGTCAACGACCATCGCCTGTATTCGAACCTGTGCTACCAGTTCCGCCGCCAGCTCTCGGCGGACGACGCCCGCGCCGCGGCACGCGGCCTGGCGGCCCTGATCGACGGCCTGTGGTTGCGTGGCGCGCTGACCGGCGACGCCTTCGATACCGACGAGGCCTTGAACATCGCTTACGACTACCTCGACCAGCAGTTGGCAAAACAGTCGGGGTAGGGACGAAAACCCCCGCGGCGCCGCCTTGCGCCTGCGATACCGATAAGAGAGGACTGCAACATGGCCCGATTCGAAGAACAGAAGCTCTACATTGGCGGTCGCTACGTGGAGGCCAGCAGTGGCGCCACCTTCGAGACCATCAACCCGGCCAACGGCGAAGTGCTCGCCAAGGTCCAGCGGGCTTCCAGGGAAGACGTCGAGCGGGCCGTGCAGAGCGCCGTCGAGGGGCAGAAGGTGTGGGCGGCGATGACCGCCATGCAGCGCTCGCGCATCCTCCGTCGCGCCGTCGACATCCTCCGCGAGCGCAACGACGAACTGGCCGCCCTGGAAACCCTGGATACCGGCAAGCCGCTGGCGGAAACCCGCTCGGTGGACATCGTCACCGGCGCCGACGTGCTCGAGTACTACGCCGGCCTGGTCCCGGCCATCGAAGGCGAGCAGATTCCCCTGCGCGAAACCAGTTTCGTCTACACCCGCCGCGAGCCGCTGGGCGTGGTCGCCGGCATTGGCGCCTGGAACTACCCGGTGCAGATCGCCCTGTGGAAATCCGCCCCGGCCCTCGCTGCCGGCAACGCGATGATCTTCAAGCCCAGCGAAGTCACCCCGCTGACCACCCTCAAGCTGGCCGAGATCTACACCGAGGCCGGCGTGCCGGACGGCGTGTTCAACGTGCTCACCGGCAGCGGACGCGAAGTCGGCCAGTGGCTGACCGAGCACCCGCTGATCGAGAAGATCTCCTTCACCGGCGGCACCTCCACCGGCAAGAAAGTCATGGCCAGCGCTTCCAGCTCGTCGCTGAAGGAAGTGACCATGGAGCTGGGCGGCAAGTCCCCGCTGATCATCTTCCCCGACGCAGACCTCGACCGCGCCGCCGACATCGCCGTCATGGCCAACTTCTTCAGCTCCGGCCAGGTCTGCACCAATGGCACCCGGGTGTTCATCCACCGTTCCCAGCAGGCCCGCTTCGAAGCCAAGGTACTGGAGCGCGTGCAGCGCATCCGTCTCGGCGACCCGCAGGACGAGAACACCAACTTCGGCCCGCTGGTCAGCTTCCCGCACATGGAAAGCGTGCTCGGCTACATCGAGTCCGGCAAGGCGCAGAAGGCTCGCCTGCTGTGCGGCGGCGAGCGTGTGACCGATGGAGCGTTCGGCAATGGCGCCTACGTCGCGCCGACCGTGTTCACCGATTGCAGCGACGACATGACCATCGTCCGCGAGGAAATCTTCGGCCCGGTGATGAGCATCCTGGTCTATGACGACGAAGACGAGGCGATCCGCCGCGCCAACGATACCGAGTACGGCCTCGCCGCCGGCGTCGTGACCCAGGACCTGGCCCGCGCCCACCGCGCCATCCATCGCCTGGAAGCCGGCATCTGCTGGATCAATACCTGGGGCGAGTCGCCGGCGGAAATGCCGGTCGGCGGTTACAAGCAATCCGGTGTCGGTCGCGAGAACGGTCTCACCACCCTGGCTCATTACACTCGCATCAAGTCCGTGCAAGTGGAGCTGGGCGACTACGCCTCGGTGTTCTGAGCCTCGACGCAGCGCTCGAACCCCTAACCAGGCCGGTCCCAGGCAACGCTCCCTGACACCGGCCATTCCGAACTTCCAGACACCGGCGCGCCAGCATCGCGGCCGGTGTCATGCCGAGAAAAGAGGAAGGCCTGCATGTCCCAGGAATTCGACTACATCATCATCGGAGCCGGCTCTGCCGGTAACGTACTCGCTACCCGCCTCACCGAAGATGCCGACGTCAGCGTCCTGCTGCTCGAAGCCGGCGGTCCCGACTACCGCTTCGACTTCCGCACCCAGATGCCGGCGGCCCTTGCCTTCCCGCTGCAGGGGCGGCGCTATAACTGGGCCTACGAGACCGACCCCGAGCCCTACATGAACAACCGCCGCATGGAGTGCGGTCGCGGCAAGGGCCTGGGCGGCTCCTCGCTGATCAACGGCATGTGCTACATCCGCGGCAACGCCCTGGACTTCGACGGCTGGGCCAAGGAGCCGGGCCTCGAGGACTGGAGCTACCTCGACTGCCTGCCGTACTTCCGCAAGGCGGAAACCCGGGACATCGGCCCCAACGACTACCATGGCGGCGACGGCCCGGTCAGCGTGACCACGCCGAAGGCCGGCAACAACCCACTGTTCCATGCGATGGTCGAGGCCGGCGTGCAGGCCGGCTACCCGCGAACCGATGACCTCAACGGCTACCAGCAGGAAGGCTTCGGCCCCATGGACCGGACCGTCACCCCGGAGGGCCGTCGCGCCGCCACCGGGCGCGGCTACCTGGACCAGGCCCGCGGCCGGCCCAACCTGACCATCGTCACCCACGCCCTGAGCGACCGCATCCTGTTCAGCGGCAAACGCGCTATCGGCGTCTCCTACCTGGTGGGCAACGGCGACAACCCGGCCACCGCCCACGCCCGCCGCGAAGTATTGGTGTGCAGCGGCGCGATCGCCTCGCCGCAATTGCTGCAACGCTCCGGCGTCGGCCCGGCGGCCCTGCTGCGCGACCTGGACATCCCGGCGGTGCATGACCTGCCGGGCGTCGGCGCCAACCTACAGGATCACCTGGAACTCTACCTGCAGTACGCCTGCAAGCAGCCGGTGTCGATCTACCCGGCGACCAAATGGTGGAACCAGCCGGCCATCGGTGCCCAGTGGCTGTTCCTCGGCAAGGGCCTCGGCGCCAGCAACCAGTTCGAGGCTGGCGGCTTCATCCGAACCCGCGAAGCGTTCGAATGGCCGAACATCCAGTTCCATTTCCTCCCGGTGGCGATCAACTACAACGGCAGCAAGGGCGTGCAGGAGCACGGCTTCCAGGCGCACATGGGCTCGATGCGCTCGCCGAGCCGCGGGCGCATCCACCTGAAGTCCAGGGACCCGCGCCAGCATCCGAGCATCCTGTTCAACTACATGTCCCACGAGCAGGACTGGCAGGAGTTCCGCGACGGCATCCGGCTGACCCGCGAGATCATGAACCAGCCGGCGCTGGACCCCTATCGGGGCCGCGAGTTGAGCCCAGGGGTGAACGTGCAGTCGGACGCCGAACTCGACGAGTTCATCCGCAACCATGCGGAGACCGCTTTCCACCCATCCTGCTCGTGCAAGATGGGCAGCGACGACATGGCGGTGGTCGATGGCCAGGGACGGGTCCACGGCATGGAAGGACTGCGAGTGGTGGATGCGTCGATCATGCCGCTGATCATCACCGGCAACCTCAATGCCACCACCATCATGATGGCCGAGAAGATCGCCGACAGGATCCGCGGTCGCCAGCCGCTGCCGCGCAGCACGGCGAAGTACTACGTGGCCGGGGATGCGCCGGTACGCGGCAACCCCGTGCGGGCCTGAGGAACGCGCAAACAAGAACGCCGGCGATAGCCGGCGTTCCTGCGTCTAGCCCCGGCGTGGCGGGACCGGGCGGGTGCGCCCGCTGCCATCGATGGCGACGAACACGAACACCGCCTCGGTGACTTTGCGCCATTCGCTGGACAGCGGGTCGTCGCTCCACACCTCGACCAGCATGCGGATCGAGCTGCGACCGACTTCCAGGGTCTGGGTATAGAAGGAAAGCTGGGCACCTACCGCGACCGGCACCATGAAGGCCATGCGGTCGATGGCGACGGTGGCGATACGGCCGCCGGCGATCTTGCTGGCCATGGCGGTTCCCGCCAGGTCCATCTGGGATACCAGCCAACCGCCGTAGATATCGCCGAAACCGTTGGTTTCGCGCGGCAGCGCGGTAATCTGCAAGGCCAGGTCTCCCTGGGGAATGGGGTCTTCTTGTTCAAGCTCGATCATAGGTAAGGGCCTCGTGCCCCCCGGATTTCTTGTTCAAGCGCGGTTTAGGGGAAAACTCTCCCAAAACGCCTGCCGGTGCAAGGTCTTGGGACAGCTTTCAGAGGCGCCCGGGCATTATATAGAGGAGTAGGGCGGCCGACGACCGCCCGGTTCTCTCTTCGACCGACTGTGTGGACATTCGTCGATTTGCTATGGTTTCGCTCCTGCGTCCCCGGGTCGCAGGTCGACACGCCTGCCGGTCGAACCCCGCTCATGCTTGCTGAACGAATAAAGAGAACAATCCCGACATGCCATCCGCGAATGCTCCCGAGGCGCCGGCCCAGCGTCCATTGACCCGCAGCGACTACAAGACCCTGTCCCTCTCCGCCCTGGGTGGAGCGCTGGAGTTCTACGACTTCATCATCTTCGTGTTCTTCGCCACCGTGGTCGGCAAGCTGTTCTTCCCGGCGGACATGCCGGAATGGCTGCGTCAGCTGCAAACCTTCGGCCTGTTCGCCGCCGGCTACCTGGCGCGGCCGCTGGGCGGCGTGATCATGGCCCACTTCGGCGACCTGCTCGGGCGCAAGCGCATGTTCACCCTGAGCATCTTCATGATGGCGGTGCCGACCCTGATCATGGGCCTGCTTCCGACCTACGCGCAGATCGGCATCTGGGCGCCCCTGGCGCTGCTCCTGCTGAGGGTGATCCAGGGCGCCGCGATTGGCGGGGAGGTACCGGGGGCCTGGGTCTTCGTCGCCGAGCATGTACCGGCACGGCATGTCGGTTATGCCTGCGGGACGCTGACTTCCGGCCTGACGGCGGGCATCCTGCTGGGCTCGCTGGTGGCTACTGCGATCAATAGCTTCTATAGCGCGACAGAGGTGCAGGACTACGCCTGGCGGATACCCTTCCTGCTCGGCGGGGTGTTCGGCCTGTTCTCGGTCTATCTGCGCCGCTGGCTGCACGAGACGCCGGTATTCGCCGAGCTGCAGCAACGCAAGGCACTGGCAGAGGAAGTGCCGTTGAAAGCGGTGGTCCGCGATCATCGTGGCGCCGTCCTGGTGTCGATGCTGCTGACCTGGGTGCTGTCGGCCGCGATCGTGGTGGTCATCCTGATGACCCCTACCGTTCTGCAGAGCGTATACGGCTTCGATGCCGCCACGGCGCTCAAGGCCAACAGCCTGGCGATCGTCTGCCTGACCCTTGGCTGCATCGTCGCCGGGCGCATGGCGGATCGTTTCGGCGCGGGGCTGACTTTCGTTGCCGGTAGCGTGCTACTGGCGCTGGTGTCCTGGAGCTTCTACGGCAACCTCAAGGCCCACCCGGACTGGCTCTTTCCTTTATATGCACTGACCGGCTTCTTCGTCGGCATCGTCGGCGCCGTTCCCTACGTGATGGTCAATGCGTTCCCACCGGTTGTGCGTTTCTCCGGCCTGTCCTTTTCCTACAACCTGGCCTACGCCATCTTCGGTGGGCTGACGCCGATGGCGGTGGCCCTGCTGCTCAAGCAGAGCCCGATGGGGCCGGCTTATTACGTGGTGACTCTGTGCCTGGTCGGCTTCCTCGTCGGGCTCTACCTGCTGGCGCAGAAAAAGCCGGCTGGCGAGGCGGTTTCGGTGGGGTGAAAGCGCTTCCGGCGGTTATTTGAATTATTTTTGAAATAATCGTTGACGCCAGTTTCTATCTCCCTATAATGCGCACCACTCCCGGCGACGATGAAGAGTAAATGCTTGAAAATCAAGGATTTACGGATTCTCTCCCAGGGGTGGTGAAGCGCTCCGGCAGGTTGTTCGCCGCAGCGGTTCGGTCCCGAAAGGGGCTCGAAACGAAGCTTCATCGAGGTGCTTGACAGCGAATTTGAACGCTGTAGAATGCGCCTCCCGCTGATCGGAAGATGGTTTGAAGGTCGGCGCAAGCGGTTGAGTAGAAAAGAAAATTTTCGAAAATAACGCTTGACGGAAAGAGAGGTTGCTGTAGAATGCGCGGCCTCGGTTGAGACGAAAGCCTTGACCAACTGCTCTTTAACAAGTCGAATCAAGCAATTCGTGTGGGTGCTTGTGATGTAAGACTGGTGATCGCAAGATTATCAGCAACGCAAGTAACACTCGTGAATTCGAGAG